>ERZ825670.1257-NODE-1257-length-28776-cov-23.944187_pt1 | contig 28776 bp, 27 predicted proteins | sample MGYA00519929_ERZ825670 | MGnify/ENA primary metagenome ERZ825670 (study PRJEB31778, sample SAMEA3449207) | human gut metagenome | biome: human gut; feature: human-associated habitat; material: faeces | place: United Kingdom | collected 2010/2012 ...
TGGTTGCGGGGGCAAGACTCGAACTTGCGACCTCAGGGTTATGAGCCCTACGAGCTGCCAACTGCTCTACCCCGCGATTCACTATTAATAGTATATTATAATTAATAAAAAATGTCAATGTTTTTTTATTAATTTGTTAAATTTTTTAATATTAACTTGCACATGGTATTTCTTTAATATATAATATATTTGGTGAAATTATGAAACTAGAAGGAAAAGTATCAACAATTATATTTAAAAATGATAGTAATTCATGGACAGTTATGCTACTTAAAAATAAATCTGGATATATGACTGCTGTAGGTCAAACTGAAAATCTAGAAGTTGGCGATGAAATCGAACTTGAGGGGGAGATGTCTTCCCATAAAGTTTATGGTGAACAGTTCAAATTTACAACATATAAGAAAGTTTTACCAAAAACTGATTCTGCTTTAATTCAATATATAGCTGACAATGTTAAAGGTGTAGGAAAAAAGAAAGCTAAAAGTATTATTGATATGTTTGGTGAAGATACTATTAATACTATAAGATTTAAATCTATAGAACTTTTAAAAGTAAAAGGATTAAATGAAGAAAATGTTGAAGCATTAAATGTTTTCTTTAATGAGGAATATGAAAGATGGAACGTAATTAATTTTTTAACTGATTTTGGTATTTCGGTTGTAATGGCAAGTAAGATTTATCAAGATCTTGGAAAAGATACTATTGATATAGTAAAGCAAAATCCATATAGTTTGTTAATGTTTGTTAAAACCTTAGATTTTAAACAAGTAGATAAAATAGGAGAAAAATTAGGTGTACTACCTGAATCAGAGTCAAGAATAGATACGGGTATAATATATTCACTTAATAATGCCACAGAATTTGGGCATACATGTCTTAAGGAAGATGCATTGATTTCGTATGCTGCAAAAATTTTAAATGTTTCTGAGTCATGTATTCAAAATGGAATAATTAGGTTAGAATTACATGAAAAATTATATAGACAAACTATAAACGATGAGGAATATATATATAGAAAAAGCTTCTTTTTAGCAGAGGAAAATATTGCTGATTTTATAGTAAAAAAAAGTAGATCAAAATCAACTAAAAAAGATAATTATGCTCAATATATTGATGAAGTAAGTAAAGAGGATAAAATAGAACTATCTGATGAACAAAAAGAGGCAATCCTTAATTCACTTGTAAATGATGTTACTGTAATTACTGGTGGACCAGGTACAGGAAAAACTACTATTATAAAGTGTATAATACAGATTTTAGAAAAGTTAGATATAAAATATGTTCTTTGTGCCCCAACAGGAAGAGCAGCTAAGAGAATAACTGAAACGACTAAAAGAGAAGCAAGAACAATTCATAGACTTCTTGAAATCACTAAACTTGATAATGAAGATATTGATATGTTATATAATCTTGAAGTAAAAACTATTGAGGAGGAATTTGTAATAGTTGATGAGGCATCTATGCTTGATACAATAATGATGAATAATTTAATAAAGGCTTTGGGGAAAAAGACTAAAATAATTTTTGTAGGAGATGTTGATCAACTACCTTCAGTAGGTCCAGGAAATGTTTTAAAAGATATAATAACATCAGGAGTTGTAAATACTGTATACCTAAAGCAAATATATAGACAAAGTGCTAAAAGTGATATTATTTTAAATGCACATAGAGTAAATGAAGGAAAATATCCTGAATTTAAGAATAAAGATACTGATATGTATTTTATAAAAACAAACAGTGTAGAAGATACTTTATCAGAAATATCATCACTTGTTTCATATAGATTAGAATCATTTGCAACATTTGATAAGCTAAAGGATTTGCAAATTTTAACACCTATGAAAAAAACAACTCTTGGCACCATTGAATTAAATAATATGTTACAAGAGTTACTAAATCCTAAATCTATATCTAAAGAGGAGAGAAAAGTTGGAGATAGAATATATAGAGTTGGAGATAAAGTAATGCAAATCCAGAATAATTATGACAAAAGATTTGACGTTAAGGGTGAAGCTAAGCAAAATATTGAAGGTGTATATAATGGAGATATTGGATATATACAAAAAATAGATAATGTAAATAAAGAACTTACAGTATTGTTTGATGATGTAAGAGAAATATCCTATGATTTTGATGAGCTTGATGAGCTTGAACTTGCTTATGCAACTACAATACACAAGAGTCAAGGCAGTGAATTTGATTATGTAGTTTTACCTCTATATACAGGCTATCCAAAGCTATTTACAAGAAATCTTTTATATACAGCCATGACAAGAGCAAAAAAAATGCTAGTAATAGTTGGAAGTAAAAAAATGATAGAATATATGGTTGATAATATTGATTCTAAAAATAGAATGACAGGACTTAAAGATAAGATAGAAAACAAATGTAGCAAGTCAATTTGACTTGCTACATTTGTTATACCAATATTATTGAAATAATATTGAAAGATTCCGAGCTATTAGCATCATTTATGTTTACAATTTTACTTTTGTTTTTTTCATAGTACAGACCTCTGGAAAGTTCGATAAATTTGTCGATACTTAAGTAATCACTGTTAACAGTAGATACATAAAAAATAACATTTAAATGGTTGTTTCGAATTTTAAGTACCTTAACATTTGGAGGAAAAGTGACAATACTTTGCGTTTCAAGAGATAATTCCTTTAACTTTTCATATGTCTTGTAATCAATAAAAAAATTGTTATTCCTAAAAGAAAGAATGACATTAGCAATTTTTGATGCAATTCTTTCAGTGTCAAGATCTGAATTTATTTCAATTTTCATTTCCGGTAATATATTCATATTAAGGCCACCTTTTATATAAATTTTGACAATATTATAACATATATTTTACATAATGTCAAAGAGAAGATCAAAATTATAATATATTATCTTTAATTATTGATAAATTATTCAATTTATGCTAAAATAACCGTATATAAGAGGTGAGAATTTTGAATGAACTAATAGATGCAATTTGTGATTATGTAAGAAAACCATATACTGATTATGCAATAATGCTAAATGGTAAATGGGGGAGCGGTAAAACATATTTCTGGAATAATAATTTAAGAGATAAGATAGAAAAGATAAGTAATGAGGGTAAGAAGTATAAAACAATATACATTTCCCTTTATGGTGTAAATAGCTTGGAAGAAATAAGTAAAAAACTTTTTATAGAAACAAATCCGATGCTTAGTAAGACTTTAAAAAAATTTGTAGATAATAAAAAGGGAAATTCTATTCCCGAGTATGTAAAAACTGGACTCGATATGGCAAACTTATTTGGAAGTATGAATTTTAATTCTGATAAGGTTGATTTTTCTAAATTGTTTACAGTCGATGATAAAGTATTATGTTTTGATGACCTAGAAAGGGCTAACATTGATGTTATTGACATTTTAGGATATATAAATAATTTCGTTGAACATGATGGTATTAAAACTATAATAATTTGTAATGAGGAAGAGCTTGCAATTAAGTTCAAAAATGATAATATTGATTTTAAAAAATGGATTGCAACATACGTTTTAGATAAACAAGGAAGAATTGACAAAAAACCAATAACAGATATAACAAAATTTACGGAAGATGATAGTTATAGAGACTTGCTTGATAAAGAGGTTTCATTCCTCTTTGAAAAATCAAATGAATATCAAAGAATTAAGGAGAAGCTTATTGGCGAAACATTTGAGTTTGTCCCTGAATACAAATATGTATTAACATCTATGATTAATAAATATACTTACAATTATGGTTTGTATGAATTTTATAAAAAAAATTATGCATCAATTGAAAATACATTTTTAAAAACAGATAGTAGAAACTTAAGAATATTAAAACATGCATTAAATGATTTTGAAAAAATATATAATAATGTATTAAAAGATTATCCAGATGTCCCATATGATTTACTTAAAGTTATGCTTAAATTTACTATTGCAATATCGTATGAGATAAAAACTAATGCTAAATTTATTAATATTGAAGATAATGATGAATATGTATCTATAATCTTTACATCTCAAATTTTAAATGATACAAAGCAAATGTATTTAAGAGAGTTTGACAGCAAGTATTTTGTGAATACAAACGTAAAATATAGATTTTTTAAATTTATTGAAATGTATATAAGGACAAGAATATTAGATGAAAAACTATATAAAAAAAATATGGATGACGCAATCGAAAGCGTAACAAAAACCAAAGATGTTAAAGATAAACAATATCAAAGACTTTTAAATGGCGACTATTGGAAATTATCTGATTTTGATTTCGATTTCTTATGGAAAAAAGGAATTAATGAAGTAAAATTTGGAAAAGTTGAATTTAAGGAATATGTAAGATTATTTTCAGTATATAAATATTTAATTAATATGAATTTAATTGATTATCCAATAGATGATTTAAAACAAAATTTTGTCGTTGGTATGGAAATATCTGCAATTGATCACATAAATGATGTTGATATGTTAAAATCCCTTTCTGAAAATAGTATTGAATTTGTAATAAATGATGCAGATATAAAAGATATAAAAAAAGAATACGAGAAAATAAAGCAAAAAACAATTGAACAAGTAGCTGCAAATAAAGCAAGTAGTTTGTTTAAGAATTTACCAAATAACTTGCCTAAGTTCTTTAAACAATTTACAGAAGAATATAGAGAAATACCAGTATTTTCAAGATATGATATGAATGATTTGTATAAAAAATTATGCGATACTCCAAATTATGATTTAAATAATTTTGTAAATATTTTAAAGGTAAGGTATGAAAAGAAAAAGAAAATGTTAAAGAGTGACTCAAGAAATCTAAAAAAACTTTCAGCTATTATTAGAGATAATGAAAATGATAATAATGGTTCAAAAATATTAAAAACTGCACTTTTAAAAAATATTGCGGACTCTATTGATAATTTATTAAAATAAACAACAAATAGCGTTGACACTAACACGTAAAGAGTATATAATACATATTAAGTTGTATTGTATACTCTTTATGTATCTAAAAACAAATTTCTGTAAAAAATTTCCTATGACATATTATTAATTTTAATATAAAATTATAGTAGGAGAATTTTAAATATTAAAATTAAAAAGTATAAATGCAATTTAATAACAGATAATAATATTATTAAATTACAACCTAGGAGGTTAAAATGAAAGCTACAGGAATTGTTAGAAAAATTGATGATTTGGGTAGAATTGTCATTCCAAAAGAGATCAGAAAAAATTTACGTATAAGGGAAGGAGATCCTTTAGAAATCTTTATTGAAAAAGATGGAGAAATTATTTTAAGAAAGCACGCAACTATGGGAGATATGCTTGAAATTGCAACTCAATATGCTGAGACTTTAAGTAGGACAACTGACTTTGCTACATGTATAAGTGATACAGAAACAATTATTACCGTATCAGGTGCCCCTAAGAAAGACTATATAGCAAAGGAGATAAGTGAACACGTTTTAAATGTTATGGAAGATAGAGCTATATGGTCAACAAAAGATGATAGAATTATGCCCTTAATAATTGGAGATAGTATTTTAAAGTATAGATCACAAATTATAGCTCCAATTATTTGTGACGGGGATGCGATAGGTTCTGTTATAATGTTTTCAACTGATTATAATAAACCAATAACAAAAGTGGAATATAAACTTGCTCAAAATGCGGCTAATTTTCTGGCTAAACAAATGGAAGCTTAATTTTGTAGTTTGTGGTAGAGCACTGAAGTTACTTTTGTTCTATTATAAATTTAAAATTAATAACTAAATATTACTTTTTCTATTGATAATTAAATGCTTTTAATGTATAATTTATATAGTATGTTAGTTTAGAGCATACTTTTTGAGGTAAAATTATATAAAGCTTTGATATTATGTACTAATATTTATTTATATATAGTTTTGAACATTGAAAAAAGAATATTGAAGGAGGAAAAAGATGTTATTTACAGTTTTAATACCTGTAATTGCGTTTGTAGTTGCTGCAGTTATCTTTTTCTATATTGGTATTGCCTATAGGAAAAAAATTGCAGAGTCTACAGTAAATTCAGCTGAAGAACAAGCAAAAAGAATTATTGAAGATAGCAAAAAAGATGCAGAAAGAACAAAAAAAGAAGTAATTTTGCAAGCTAAAGATGAAATGATGAAACAAAAAGATGAGTTTGAAAAAGACGCACGTTACAGAAAAAGAGAGTTACAAGATATTGAAAATAGAATCAATCAAAGACAAGATCTAGTTGACAAGAGAGCAGCTTTGATTGAAGAAAAAGAAAACAATATCATTAGAAAAAGTGATGAATTACAAAAAAAAGAAAAAGACTTAGAAAAAGCAAAAGAAAGAGAATTAGAAGAACTTAGTAAGATTTCTAAAATGACGGTTGAACAAGCAAAATCTGAGATGATGGAAAAATTGCATGATGATATGAAGCAGGAGATGGCTGCATATATCCGTTCAGAACAAGACAAAGCTAAAGAAACATTAGATAAAAAAGCAAAGCAACTTTTGGTTGGAGCAATTCAAAAATGTGCTACTGATCATACTTCTGAGGCAACAGTTACAACTGTTTCACTTCCTAACGATGAACTTAAAGGTAGAATTATAGGAAGGGAAGGAAGAAATATAAAAACAATTGAAACTTTAACAGGTATTGATCTTATTATTGATGATACTCCAGATGTAATTGTTTTATCAAGTTTTGATCCAATTAGACGTGAAGTTGCAAGAATTGCACTTGAAAGATTAATTGCTGATGGTAGAATTCATCCAGGAAAAATAGAAGAGATGATTGAAAAAGCAAAATCAGAAGTTGAAGCAACAATAAAAGAAGAAGGTGAAAGAGCACTTTTCGAAACAGGTGTAATCAACGTTCATCCTGATCTAGTTAAACTTCTTGGTAAATTAAAATACAGAACAAGTTATGGACAAAATGTTTTAAATCATTCAATAGAGGTAGCTAATATTGCTGGTACACTTGCTGTTGAACTTGGAATTGATCCTACAATTGCCAAAAGAGCAGGATTATTTCATGATATTGGAAAATCTTTCGATCATGATGTCGAAGGTACACATGTAAGTCTTGGAATCGACTTATTGAAAAAATATCATGAAAAAGAAGAAGTTATATGGGGAATGGAAGCGCACCATGGTGATACAGATCCAAAAACAATTGAAGCTGTACTTGTTCAAATTGGAGATATTGTGTCTGCTTCAAGACCAGGTGCAAGACGTGAAACGGTAAGTACATATATTAAAAGATTACAAAAACTTGAGGAAATATGTAATTCATATAAAGGTGTAGATAAATCATATGCAATTCAGGCTGGCCGTGAAGTAAGATTAATTGTTAAGCCAGAAGAAATTGATGATGCATCTATGGTTATTATTGCAAGAGATGTAGCTAAACAAATTGAAAAAGAAATGGTTTATCCAGGTCAAATTAAAGTTAATGTAATTCGAGAAAGTAGAGCTATTGATATAGCAAAATAACCTAATAGTATAATAGTCAGATATTAAATTATCTGGCTATTTTTTTGACAAATTTTACATAATATGATATAATTTTTTCGAGTTTAAATTTTGTTTTAATCAAATTTGAGAGGAGAATAATAAATGAACAAAATTTTGTCAACCATTTCAATTGATGATGAAGCTTTAAATCCATTACGGGATTATTTCTTTAATAATTATAGAGGAGAAAAATTTGAAATTATATTAAAAGGAGAATTTTATATTGAATATAAATTATGTGATAAGGTTCAAAAATTTTATGTAAAGCAAGAAGAAAATTTAACAAAAATTTCTTTAGCAACAGATAATATATCAAATGGAATTATATTAATGATACACAATAACCAATTTTCCTATGATAATGAAAATAATTGCTATATAGCTAACACTTCAATATGGTTTAAAAGAGAAATATACAATGAAGTATTATGTCATGAATATGAAAAGATGCTTACAGACATATTTTCATATATTGCAGTGTTTTTTAAATATGAAAATAAAAGTATACCTTGTGTTACAAAAAATATAGTGAAATCGAAGAAAAAGAATAAGAAAATTGCTAAATTTTTTACAATTGGAAGAGAGATTGTAGATAAAAAAAATCGTTTAAGTTTTATTGATAATTTTCATACTGAAAATTTTTCAAATTACCCTGAACTAAAATCTTCAATTAAATACGTAAGAGAATTAGAAACTCTTATGAAAAGTGAGGAAAAATCATTTAATGAAGCAATATATATACCTTTTAATGATTTTAAATTTTCATTTGATAATAACATATCTGAAGTGTTTTGCCATGTAAATGAAAAACAAAAAAGTTTGGAGTGTGTTATAATAAAAACTGGAATAAAGCTATTTGCATTAAGCATTAGTCTTGAAAAAAATCCAAATCAAGAATTTAGGATTTATACATTTGATTCTTTTTATAATTTACAAAATGAAGATCATTTTTTGCCAATTACATTAGCACAGAATATAATTCATTTGATGATTATAAATTTCTTCTATTTTACGCATTATAAGGTTATAACTGATAAAGTAGAAAGGACTTCTAAAGATATTGTTATAAAAAGCAATACTAAGTGTAGAAAGAATGCAAACAATGCTAATATAGAAGGTTCAAAAAATATCTATTTAAACAAAGTAAGAAAGATATATAATATTTCAAAGGCTATTGAGTACAACTCACCTAAAAGAAAAAAGCCAGAGTATAGGAAATTTTCTTGGCAGGTAAGGGGACATATGAGGCACTTATCCTCAGGAAAAGTTGTATATATTCCACCACATGAATGTAGTAGAAAGAAGAAAAATGAAAATAGAGAAGATTTAAGTATATCATCAAAAAAATACATTATTAAAATATAGTAAACTTTAAGCCATCACACATTTGTGTGATGGCTTTTCCTTATTTTACCAAAATGTAGTATAAAAAATATATAATTAGAAATAATAATTTTAGGTGATGTTATGAAAATAGGAATTCCATTAGGTCTTAGTATATATGAATATCCTGTTCTTTTTGTAAATTTTTTTAAGTATCTTAACATTGAAGTGGTATTTAGTGAAAAAACAAATCCAGCTATATTAAGTAATGGAGTTAAATACTCACTTAGTGAATCATGTCTTGCAAGTAAAATATTTATAGGACACGTTGCTAATTTAGTAGATAGAATGAAAAATGAAAAAATAGATTATATTTTTATACCCAGACTTTGTACATTTGAAAATAATCAAACAACTTGTGTTAAATTATTTGCTCTTTATGATATATGCAATAATTTATTTGGCTCAAATTTTTTAACGTTAAATATAGATTATGAAAAAAATAGTACAGAATTAAATGCATTTTTAAAACTTGGAAAAAAAATGAATAAAAAAGTTCCAGAGTGTATACACGCATATTTAATGGCAAGAAAGGATCAAAAATTATATGATAAGAAAAAACTAGATGAACAGTTAGAAGAAATAAATAAACAAGACTCTAAAAAGAGAGTAATTTTAGTTGCTCATCCATATATTGCTTATGATAATATATTAGGTAAAAAAATTACAAAATTATTGGAAAGGCAAAATGTAAACGTTATATTTGCAAATATTAATGAATTTTCAATGCAAAATCCTAAATTTTTTAAATTAATAAAAAATAAGAAATATGAGTATAAAAATATATCTGAAACGATATTTTGGAAATCAAGTAAAAATTTGCTTAATGGAATATGTTCAAATTTGAATAATATTGATGGAATTGTTTATCTTTCAGTTTTTCCTTGTGGTACAGACTCTCTTGTTAATGAACTTGCAATGAGAAAAATAAAAGATGTTCCATATATAAATATAGTATTAGATGAACAGGATGCAGATGCAGGGCTACAAACAAGAATTGAAAGTTTTGTAGATATCTTAAATATGAAAGAAAGGGATGAAAAAGTGATTGGATAATTTAACTAATAAAAAATTTAAGTATATTGTCAGCTTTCCACATATAGGTAACTATTACGTACCCATATATAACTGGCTGTCAAATATAATTAATAAAAATAATACAAGAATAATGATTCCCAAAAAAATGTCAAAATCAACAATTGAATATGGAGCATATCATAGTCCAGATTTTATCTGCCTTCCTTTTAAATATAATGTTGGTAATTTTATAGAGTCATTAGAAAATGGTGCCAACGTACTTGTACAGGCTGGGGGAGGATGTAAATATGGATATTATTCGGAGCTTCAAAAGCAAATATTAGAAGATCTTGGATATCAATTTGATTATATAACACTTGTAGATATGGGAAAAATAAAACCATTTAGAGTATATAAGAAGTTTAAGAAAATAAATCCAAAACTTTCATTTTTAAAATTTATATATAGATTTTGTGTTGCTGCAGCAATTGCATATTATTTGGATAAATTTGAAGATTATATGAGAAAAAATTTAGCATATGAATTAAAAAAAGGAGAATTTAATTTACTTCACCAAAAATTTTTAATTAAATTAAAAAAGGTGAAAAATTTTAGAGAATTACTAAAAACAAAAAATATATATTTAAATAAACTAAAATCAGTAAAAGTTATATCGAAAGATGAAAGAAATAAAAAAATAAAAATTGGTATAATTGGTGAACTTTTTACATCTATGGAACAATTTTCCTCGGATAATATAGAAAGAAAATTAAATGATTTAGGTGCAGCTACAAAAAGATATACTACAATAACATATTTAATGGTTAAAAAGCCTTTTGAGATGAAAAAACTCATTAAAAATTCAAGCAAATATATAAAGTATGAACTGGGGGCTGATGGTACAACAAGTGTAGCACATGCTATTGAACTTGCTAAAAAAGGGTATGATGGTATTATACATATAAAGCCATTTGGATGTACACCTGAAGAAAATGCTGTTCCTATTCTTCAAAAAGTAAGCAGAGATTATAACATTCCAATTATGTATTTGACTTTTGATACACAAAATAGTGATACTGGTGTAAATACAAGATTGGAGGCATTTTATGATATGCTTTCTATGAAAAGAGAAAATTTAGAGCAAAGGAATAATAATATTAAGGGGGTATTAAATGAACAATAAATATTACATAGGAATAGATATAGGTTCTATATCCACTAAAGGAGTTGTAATTGACTTAGATAATAACATAGTTGCAAGTGAGTATTTATGGACTGAGGGAAGTCCAATTGAAGCTACTAAAAAAATTATAGAAAGTTTAAAAAATAGTTTAGATAGTAAAAATATAGATCCTGATATTTATGGTATTGGCACAACGGGGTCTGCCAGAAATTTAATTGGAACAATATTAAATGCAAATTTGGTAAAGAATGAAATTACAGCACATGCTATTGGAACGTTATCACGATATTCTGATGTAAAAACAATACTTGAAATAGGTGGACAGGATTCTAAAATTATTATAATTAGAAATGGTGTTGTAGTTGATTATGCAATGAATACATTATGTGCGGCAGGTACAGGAGCCTTTTTATCATCACAAGCAAAGAGACTTGGGGTACAAATTGAAGATTTAGGCGATATAGCATTAAAGTCAAAAAATCCTTCTAAAATAGCTGCAAGGTGTACAGTTTTTGCCGAATCAGATCTCGTACATAAAGCACAAATTGGGCATAGTAAAGAGGATATAGTAGCTGGAATTTGTGAGGCTGTTGTAAACAACTATTTAAATAACTTGGCAAAAGGAAAAAAGATTGAAGATAAAGTAATTTTTCAAGGTGGAGTAAGTAAAAATGTGGGTGTAGTTGAAGCTTTTAAAAAGATGTTAAACAAGGAAGTTTATGTTGATAAAGATTCACATCTTATGGGTGCATTAGGAATAGCAATTTTATCTAAAAAGGCTAATAAGAGTAAAGCAAAACTTGATTTTAATTTTGATTTAAAAGATATTTCCTTTAAAACTATAGGCAGAGAATGCAATGGGTGTTCAAATAATTGTGAAATCGTTGATGTATATAAAGATAATGAGATAATAGACAGCATGGGAAATAGATGTCAGAATGGAAGTAAAATTAAAGCATAATTTTTCTATTGACTTTTATACCTAAACATGTTATATTGTTTATAATTCAATACATAATTATTTGCTAATTTGCAAATGTATTTATTCTTAATTTATACTTATTAGGAGGACTTTAAATGGAAAAAATTAAAAAAATTCATCATTTTATTGATATTAATATGGGAAAGATTATTTTATTTACCGCTGTAATATTCTTTATATCAATTCTAGCTGTTGATCTTTCTACTGATTTGATCATTGATCATGATAGTGAAAAAATATACAATCGGATGGAGAGCATAGTAGAAAAAAGCAAAGAAGAGATAATCGCACTTTCAAAATATGATAGAAGCGAAATTGAAGCAGGGGATAATATAACAATAATAGTAAAGCAACAAAATATTACAGTTGTTAATGATACAATATATTCGCAGTATTATATTGTAGATAATAATTCATTAAAAAAAGAAGGAGAGTCGATGTACTTTTCAATTTATGCATCTTCATACTGCTTCGCTATATTTTTGATATCTTTGGCTTTACCATTTTGTAGTTCGGTAATTTTGTGTTTAATTATTGATCTTATAGTTTTAATTATCATAAAAATTTCAGAAAGAATTAAATTATATAGATTAACTAGATGATTTTAAATAAAATCTAAGAAAAAATCTAAGAAAAAATATAACTTCAATTCGTAAAGTATTAGTGTAAAAATATAATTTAGATTTAGAAACTATATATTTTTACTTTAATTTATCATTTTTAATTGTATATTCATTATAAGAAAGAAATAAAGTATTCTATATTTATGTTTATAGAATGCTTTATTTCAAAAAAAGCGTAAAATATCCCTATATATTTTTATATATTTTTTTCCATCTGGGATTTTCTATTATTCTCTTTATTTTATCCCTTTTATTAATATCAATTTCAGCATATGAATCTAAAAGTACTGAAAAATTAATAATTCCAAATGTTTTCTTATAAAATATTAACAATTTTTTTACAGGTATGAATCTATCTTTAAATTTTTTTCTATAATTTTTTATTATTGTCTCTAAGCTTTGATTTTTATATTTACTTCCTTCTTCTGTATTTTTATATATAACGTACATCATATATCCTAGAAGCATTGTTACCACATGAAATACTATGAATAAATACTTAGTACTTCGAAAATTAGCTAATCCCCAAACATCTTTTAATTGTCTAAAATCTTCTTCAATTTCAGGTCTTGTTTCATATCTTCTTAAAATTTCAGATGCAGTTAATGATTTGTTTGTACACATCAAAGCAATATATTTAAAATTTTTCTTTTTATATGTTATATCATCTTCAGTTAAATATTTACTTTCCATTGGTATTTGTACGACACATACATTAACGTCAACATCATCATTTGTTTGATTTTCAGGCTTTTTGAATTTATTATCATTATTAGGCCATAATGTCCCTAAATCTTTGACTAAATGTATTTTTTGATCTTTTCTTTTTCGATTTGGATGATTATTCCATTTATTTTCTTCTATTGAAGTTAAAACTGCTTTTTCAAAAATATTCATATTATTTTTAGCCGGTACAATAACATCTATGTCATACTCCCTTTTTAGTAAATTTATTGTATTCTTATCAATATACCCTCTGTCAAATACTAAAGTGTCGCCTTTTTTTAAATGCGATGGTGTTTGTAATATTTCTGAAGCCGCCTTTAAATCATGAGTTTTAGAACCTGTCATACTTATTTTTTCAATTATTCCACCTTGAGGTAGCATCATTCTGCTACAGCTTATTTTATATCCTCTTACTTTTTTACCAATGGTTATTTCTGAATTTTCATAGTTAGAATTTTCTTTTTTTACTTCTAATAGAGTTGCATCTAATTGATGAATATCATTTTTATAATTCATTTTTTTAATAACTTTTTCTATTATTTTATTGTAATAACCTATTAACTCTTCAGGAGTATATTTATTTACAAAAGCTCTAATTTCACCTTCACTAAAGAAATCATCAGTCTCCTTTAAATTAAAACCTAACTTTTCAAGTATATTAATATCTTTTGTAGCAACAGTAATATCTGTTAATGCACATAATCTTTGTAATTTTGCACATATTGTTAATACAAGTATAGCTTCTTTTGGAACAAATTTATTATCTTTCCTTTTTTCTTGGAATGTTTCATTAATTATATCAACAATACCTAATTTATACATTGCATTAATAACTTCATCGGAAAATTCAGATAGTGGAACAGTTATATATTCAATTTCACCGAGTTTTAATTTTTACAATTATTTTTGGATTGTTTTTTACGATTATACTCATAATCTCAACCCCTCTCTATTAATTATATATCATATTTTTACTTTATTCCACTATTTTTTTAAGATTTTTTACTTTACGAATTGAAGTTATCAAAAGCTTATGCGTTGACAAAATTTACATAATGTAGTATAATGAAATAAAAGTAAATCTATGTACTTTCAAAAATTTTTGGGAGGCATAGCCTCCCGTACAATTACAAGGAGGACTTTAAATGAAAAAAATTCATCATTTTATTGATATTAATATGGGAAAGATTATTTTATTTACCACTGTAATATTCTTTATATCATTTCTAGCTGTTGCTCTTTCTACTGATTTGATCATTGATCATGATAGTGAAAAAATATACAATCAGATGGAGAGCATAGTAGAAAAGAACAAAGAAGAGATAATCGCACTTTCAAAATATGATAGAAGCGAAATTAAAGCAGGGGATAATATAACAATAGTAGTAAAACAACAAAATATCACAGTTAATGATGCAGTATATTCGCAGTATTATATTGTAGATAATAATTCATTAAAAAAAGAAAAAGAGTCGATCTGCTTCGCTATATTTTTTGGTTTACCATTTTTTAGTTCGGTAATTTTATATTTCATTATTTATCTTATAGTTTTAATTATCATAAAAATTTCAGAAATAATTAAATTATATAGATTAACTAGATGATTTTAAATAAAATCTAAGAAAAAATATAAGTAATATTATTTACTTATATTTTTTTTGATGATATAATATACATGAAGAGAGGGTATATATATGAAAGCTTTAGTTACAGGTGCCTCATCTGGTATAGGGTATGAAATATCAAAATATTTAGCTAAAAGGGGCTATGATATAATAGTAGTAGCAAGAAATAGACAAGCATTAGAAAATTTAAAAAATGAAATAAAAACAAACGTTCAAATTGTTTGTATGGATTTATCTGTTGTAGATAATTGTGTAAAGTTATATGAAAATTTCAAAGATGAAAATATTGATGTCTTAATAAATAATGCAGGCTTTGGAATGTATGGCAATTTTGATATTTTAGATATGAATAAAGAAATTGAAATGATTAATGTAAACATACTTGCATGTGATATTTTGACTAAATTATTTTTAAAAGATATGAAAAAAAGAGATTCAGGATATATTTTAAATGTTGGTTCTATTGCAGGTTTCATGCCAGGGCCACTTATGAGTTCATATTATGCATCCAAGTCATATGTGGTAAAATTGACGCAAGCTATAAGAAAAGAACTAAAGAAAAGTAAATCAGGAGTATCTGTTAGTGTTCTATGTCCTGGACCTGTAAATACAAATTTCAATAATACTGCAGGTGTAAAGTTTGCTGTAAGACCATTATCAAGTGAATATGTTGCAAAATATGCTGTAGATATGTTATTTAAGAAAAAACTTGTTATTGTACCAGGATTTACAATAAAACTTGCTAGATTTTTTAGTAAATTTACACCAGATAATATTTTAGCTGAAATAACATATTATATCCAAACAAAGAAAGATAAATAGAAGTAATAAAGGAGAGAAGAATGAATTTTTTAATTATTGGAGATGTCGTAGGAAAAAGTGGAGTGGAAAAATTACAAAAAGAGCTTCCAAATTTAATTAAAAAAAATAACATAGATTTTTGCATTGTAAACGGCGAAAACTCTGCTAACGGAAAAGGACTTAGGAAGCAAGAATATGATAAAATAAAAGCTTGTGGTGCAGATGTTATTACAATGGGAAATCATGTTTATTATAGAAAAGAGATGGCAAGTGAATATATAAACTTTAAAGACTTATTAATTCCTGCTAATATAACAAATTTAAATGGTAATAATAATGTTGTAAAAGAAAAAAATGATAAAAAAATTGGGGTAATTAATTTGATTGGTAAAGCTGAAATGGGTGACATATTAGAAAAAAATACTAGCGATCCTTTTAAATGTATCTTATCTCAAATAGAAGAGGTAAAAAAGGCTGGAGCAGATTATATTTTCATTGATTTTCATGCCGAAGCAACTGCAGAAAAAATAGCTATGGGATATTTTCTTGATGGTAAAGTTACCTGTGTTTTTGGTACACATACACACGTTGCTACAGCAGATGAAACAATTTTATCAAATGGCACTGCGTATATAACAGATATTGGTATGACAGGCCCTAAAGATAGTGTTATCGGTCTAAAAAAAGAAGTTGCCTTAAAAAGATTTGTTGAAGGAGCTTATGCAAAATATGAGTGTAGTCAAAATGAAGCATTTTTAAACGGACTTATTGTAAAAACAGATGACTTAACACATATGCCTGTAAGTATAGATAGAATTAATATGTAACTTATGTTTAAACATTTCATATAATAATATATAGCCAGAAATAGGTGATATAAATGAAATGTTTTTTTCTTTTTCTAAAGAACTTATATTTAGATGCAAAAAATATTAAAGATAAAGATCCAGCTGCAAGATCATTAATTTCTATTATTTTACTATATCCTGGATTTCGTGCTATAGTTGATCATAGAATAGCACATTTTTTATACCAGCATAAACTTTTTTTCCTTGCAAGATTTGTTTCTCAAAGATCAAGATTTAAAACTGGTATTGAAATTCATCCGGGCGCTAAAATAGGAAATAGGTTATTTATGGATCATGGAATGGGAATTGTAATAGGTGAGACAACGGTTATAGGGGATAATTGTACAATTTATCATGGAGTAACACTAGGGGGGACGGGAAAGGATAAAGCTAAAAGACATCCAACATTAAAAGATAATGTTATGGTTGGATGTGGAAGCAAAGTACTTGGCAATATAACAATTGGTTACAACGTAAAAATTGGTGCTAATTCAGTTATATTACATAATGTCGAAGATAATTGTACAGTTGTTGGAATACCTGCTAAAATAGTAAAAAAGGAGTAGTTACACTCCTTTTTATTATTCTTAATATTATTTAGAAACTTGTCTTAAACAGTTTTTGCAAATATTTTTTCCTTTAAATGTTATAATATCATTGGCTTCACCGCAAAATACACAAGCAGGAAGATATTTTTTTAGTATAACAGAATCACCACTTGTATATATTTCAAGTGAATCTTTTACTTCAATTCCAAGACTTTTTCTAAGTTCAGATGGAAGAACTATTCTTCCAAGTTCATCAACTTTTCTAACAATTCCTGTAGACTTCATTTTAACCTCCTATTCAATTCATTTTTTAATGATGATAAGTTTCATTATTTGAAATTTTAAATGCCCTAAAAATTTGTTCTAGTAAAAATAACCTAATTAATTGATGTGGGAATGTAAGCTTTGAAAAACACACCTTATAATTGGACATTTGTATAAGCTTGCTTGACATTCCTAAGCTTCCACCAATTAAAAATACTATTGTTGAGTATCCATTTAAAGCTATATTTTGAATTTTATCTGAAAACTCAGGCGATGTTAGTTCATTTCCAGATAAATCTAAAGCTATAATGTATGGCTTATTTAATTTTTCTAATTTATTTATTATTTTGTTACTTTCTTTTTCTTTAATATTTTCCATATCCATACTAGATAGGGAAGATGGAATTTTTTCATCCTCAACATCAATAATTTCAAGTTTTGCATATTTTGAAATTCTTTTTTGATATTCATTTATAAGACTCAAAAGATTTTTATCTTTAATTTTACCAACACACATTATTTTAATATTTATCATATATTATATACCTCACAAGAAAGAGTTTTCGAAGCAATATTTAAATTAACGTTTGAAAGAGGAATATCATTTTTAATAAGCTCATCTTCTAATGTGTTAATCAAAATATCTGGATTATTATTATTTTGGCTAAGATGAGCAAATAAAAAGTTATCTTTACCTATGTTAGCAAGTCTTGCAACGGTCATAGCAGCATCATCGTTAGATAAATGACCAGTCAAACTTTTTATTCTATGTTTTAGTGGATAAGGATATTTACCAAAATCAAGCATGGTTTTATCATAATTTGCTTCAAGTACAATATAATTTGCAAGTTTTAAATATTCAAATACTTCATCTGAAACATATCCCAGATCTGTAGCGTAAGTTAAACTCTCACTTCCAGTTATAATGTTATAACCACATGGACATACAGCATCGTGTGATGTTTCAAAAGGTGTAATTTCTATATCTTTTATTTTAAAAGGTTGTCCATAATTTACTGAATATATATCTGCTGGTATATTTTTATCATTTAGCATGTCTTTTAAATATTGGGCAGTTTTTCCGCAAGCATATATAGGAATATTATTTTTCCTACAAAGAAGAGATAAACCTTTAATATGATCAACATGTTCATGAGTTATTAAAACAGCAGATATATCCATTAAACTTTTATCAATTTGTTTTAAGCCCTCATTAATTGCTTTGTATGAGACACCCACGTCTAATAGTATATTTGTTTTTTCAGTTCCGATATGGAACATATTTCCAGAACTAGAGCTATAAAGAGGATGAATATTAAGCATTATTTTCACCTTGCATAGAATTATCATCTATAAGCTTAATATCTGCTCCAAGATTATTAAATTTCATCGCAATATTTTCATATCCTCTTAAAATATGTTCAATATTATATACTTCTGTTGTACCTTCTGCAATTAAACCAGCAATTATCATCGCCGCACCAGCTCTTAAGTCATGAGCCTGAACAGGAGCACTATATAGTTTTTCAACACCTTTTACAATTGCTGTTGAACCATGTGCAGAAATATCAGCTCCCATTTTTGCAAGTTCATCTGTATATTGAAATCTTGAACTCCAAATGCTTTCTACAATAATACCTGTTCCATCACAAACTGTAAGCAAAATACACATTTGTGGTTGCATATCAGTTGGAAAACCAGGATATGGCATTGTTTTTACACTAAATGCTTTTGGAGTTTTATCCATTTTTACTCTTACAGATGTAGAATGCTCTTCAACAGTTGCGCCAGCTTCAATTAATTTTGAAGTAATTGGCTCTAAATGTTTTGGAATACAGTTTTTTATTAAAACATCACCTTTTGTAACTGCAGCAGCAACCATGAATGTACCAGCTTCAATTTGATCAGGAATAATAGAGTAGCTAGATTTTTGTTGTAGACTATCAACTCCTGTAACTTTTATTGTATCAGTTCCTGCACCTTTTATATTTGCTCCCATAGAATTTAAGAAGTTAGCAAGATCAACAACATGTGGTTCTTTTGCACAATTTTCAATAGTTGTACTACCACTTGCAAGTGTTGCCGCAAGTATTGCATTCATTGTAGCTCCAACACTTACAACATCTAAAAATATGTTATTTCCTTTTAGTCTTTCTTTTCTATTTGCATAAACATTACCACTTTTTACTTCAACAGTTGCACCAAGGCTTTCAAATGCTTTGATATGTTGATCTATAGGTCTTGCTCCTAAATTACATCCACCAGGTAAGCTGATTTGTACATTATCAAATCTTCCAAGTAATGCACCAAGTAAATAATATGAAGCTCTAAATTTACTTGTTAATTCATAAGACGCTATAGCAGAGGATACGTTTGAATTATCTATTATTACTTCATTATCTGAAATATGTTCAATTTTAGATCCCAAAGACTCTAATATCTCATAATACGCTCTTATATCACTTATATTCGGAACGTTTTCAAGGTGACATTTTCCCTTTACAAGTAAAGTAGCTGGAATAATGGCTACAGCAGCATTTTTTGCACCAGAAATTGTCACTTCGCCTTTTAATTTACAAGGACCTTTTACAACAAATTTTCTCATATATACTCTTCCCCCTGAATAACCTTATAATATAATATCGTTAACTATCAAAAAGTATAACATAGTTTTTGCAAAAAAACAATATTTCGACAAAAATATCTATCATCTTTTAAAAAGGCTTTTTATATTGCAACATAAATTGTTACAGCAACCAGTAATATTAGTTAATTCATTTTCAACGCACATAAGCTTTGAAAAGAAAATTAAATCTTTTCCTGTTACATAGTGTGAGTTGTTTATATGTAATTTACCAGGATAGCAGCATAAAAATTTATTCAGCATTTGTTTTGGAATAAAATTGTTATAATATATGTTTTTCATACTTCACCTCCTTTATATATTGTATGTTATATATATTGTTTAGTTTATTTGTACTACTATTATGATATAATTTAAATACCTAAATATTATGTATATAAATTTGAGTATTGGAATATTTTTTACAAATATTACTCAAAGTCTTGTTTTTTATAAAAATATATGCTAAAATATATTAGTAAATTTAATTACTTGATATATAGGAAGGTGAATAGATATGAAAAAAGATATACAACCAAATTATGAAAAAACACAAATTAAATGTGTTTGTGGTAACGTTATAGAAGTAGGATCTACAAAAAAAGATATGAAAGTAGATACTTGCAGTAAATGTCATCCATTTTTCACTGGTCAAAAGCAAGCTATGTCTAGTCAAGGAAGAGCTGCTAAATTCATGGAAAAATATGGAAAAAAAGCTTAATTTAAAGATTAGATAGGGTGCTTTTGGGTACCCTTTTATTTTTTGGAGAAATTATATGAAAAAAAGAAAAGAAAAAGTTGGAGGAATGGCCTTATTTAATGGCTTAATGTTAAGAAATAAAAAAAGAGAAGCTGTAGGTAGAGTAGATAATAACAATAACGTTTATGTGGAAATTAATGAACGTCAAAATAACATTGACGAAGATAGATTTACAATATATGATGTACCTATAATACGTGGAATAATAAGTATGAAAAATATGATTGCATCATCAGTACCATATGTACTTAAATCTTCTCAGGAAATATTAGAAAAAAATTCAAATGAAAAAGTTGAGATTGATAAGTTTGAAGTAGTAAGTGCGTATATAATATCAATTACTCTTATTCTTGTTTTAGTTGCTGCAATACCGAATTTTATATCAAAATTCCTTTCAGTAAATATACGTAATATATCGCAGGCAATTATGCAAACGTGTGCCTTTGTTATATATTTATTACTTCTTGCAAAAATTGACTCTCTAAAAACTTTATTTGAGTATCACGGAGCTGAGCATAAAGTAGCTAATGCATATGAAAAATTAGAAAAAAAGAATATAACTGTAGAAAATGTAAAAAAATATTCAAGGTTTCATGCAAGATGTGGTGGAAACTTTGTCGTTTATTTATTTATTTTAATAATTGCAATAACTATGATTATTCCATCAAACAATCTAATATTTAAAACTATTATACAAGTAGCTCTATTACCGTTTTTGGCAGGCTTTTCTTATGAATTAATAATGTATACAGAATATTTACCAAACTTCTTAAAATTTCTTGCTTATCCTGCAATGTCTATTCAATTCATAACTACAAGAGAACCAAGTGATGACAAAATTCAACTTGCAATATATACGTTATTTGGGTGTATTAATGGAAATAAAGAAATAACAATTAATACATTTATAAAAAACTATTTATCATATAATAAAAAAATAAAAAAAGTTTTTGAAATTAAAGATGCAATATTAATATTTTCTTCAATAAAAGATATAAATTCTAATGAAATATTTACTAATATGGATAGTATAACATTAAATTATAACGAACAAATAAAGGCAAATATAATGTTAAATAAATTGTATAAAGATAATTTACCCATTGCATATGTTATAGGTTATACAAATTTTTATAAAGAAAAATACTTTGTAAATTCTAATGTTTTAATTCCAAGAGTTGATAGTGAAATATTAGTGGAAAAAGCAATATCGTATATAGATAATGAAAAATGTAATACAATTCTTGATATGTGTACAGGAAGTGGTTGCCTTGGAATATCAATTGCAAAAAATTCTGATATAAAACACGTCGATTTGATAGATATTTCTGCAGAAGCCCTTTTAGTTACATCTAAAAATATAAAAGAAAATGGGGTAGAGGATAAGTGCAATATAATAAAGTCTGATCTATTTTCTAAATTAAAGGATTCAAATATAAAATATGATATGATAGTATCGAATCCACCATATATTAATTCTGATGTAGTTTTAACACTTGATGAAAGTGTAAAAAAGGAACCAGTACTGGCTTTAGATGGCGGAAAAGATGGAATGAATTTTTACAGAAAAATATTAAAAGATGCAAGAGAGTATTTAAACGATAAAGGAATAATCATATTTGAAATAGGATACGATCAGCTAAATAAAATACAATTAGAGATAAAAAAATATAAAGAATATAGTATTATTGAGAGTATTAAAGATTATGGTGGAAATGATAGGGTGGTTATATGTCGTTTTCAGAAGAAATAAAAAATGAAATTTTAAATAGCATAGAAAAAAACACTAAAAAATTGGATAAAATAAAATATGAAAGTTTTGGAGAAATGCTTACTCAGACAAATAAAAAAAATGACTTAAAAGATGAGTATAGTCAATTTTTTGATATTTCCAAATTAAACGAAGATGAAATAAAATATGTACTAAAAGGAGTTTTTTTAAGTTCAGGATGTGTTGTAAATCCCTCTTTAGACTATCATCTTGAAATATCATTTAAAAATAAAGCATGTACAGAATATATATACGATATATTATCAGTACTTGAATTTACTCCTAAAATATTAAAAAGAAAAAATTCTAATAATTATGTGATTTATATAAAAGATTCAGATCAAATTGCAACATTTTTAGGACTTCTTGAAGCAAATAACTCAGTTCTAAAGTTTGAACAAATACGTGTTGAAAAACAAGTAAAAAATAATATAAACAGAACAATAAATTGTGAAACAGCTAACTTATCAAAAACGATTGCAAGTAGTGTAAAACAATTAGAAGCAATTAAGAATTTAAAGAAATGTGGAGAATATGATAGACTAGAAGAAAAATTAAAATATGTAGCTCAATTAAGAGAAAAGTATCCAGATAAAAGCTTAGCTTTTATTGCAAGCAAAACAAATGTAGAAAATAAACTTACAAAATCTGGATTGAAACATAGATTAGATAAAATAATTGAAATCTCAAATAATTATAAAAAATAGCCCAAAATAGAAGGGCTATTTTTTATACAGTAAACTTCATTAATTAGTCTTTAAAGATTTTAGTTTAATATTAAGAACTGATTCTTGTTTGCTTAAATCGTTAATTAAAGAATTATATTGAGATACAAGCTTAACATTAGTAAACATAACATTATTTCCACTAATTTTCCAATTATCTTTATTGGTATTTAGGAAAGCAAAAACATTATTAATATCATCTAACCATTTATCATATTCTGATACAATTTCCTTTAACGTATTAACATCTTCTTTTACCTTTAAATTTTGATTTATTTTATCAATAAATAAATTTGAGTAATATTCAGATAAATTAAGCTCGCTTGCCTTTGAACTTATATATTCGTCTGAAATTAATTCATCATATTTAGCTAAAGTTGATGTCTCAGTTTCTTTAATTTTGTTAATATTTTCTTTAGTCTTAGTAAATTCAGGGCCATCACTTGAAATATTTGACGCAGTTAAAGAATTTGCAAGTAAATTTTTAGAATATATTGAAACTATATCATTAGATGTATTTAAATACTCAGTATAATATTCTTTTAACGCATTTTCAACTATTGCAAACTTCCCAGTTGTTTTAGTTTCACTATCAAAGTTTGATGATGTATACATAGAATTTGCAACATCGTCTAAGATTTTTTCTTGATTTATTTTGTTTTGTTTATCAAAAAAATATACTCCAACAGCTGAGGCAACTAATACAGCTAAAACGCAAATAACAATTATTAAAATTAAAATTCCCTTTGAGATTTTTCCATGCTTTTTCATATATTTATTTCCTCCTTTGCCAAACAATTATATCATATATATAATTGTTAGTCTAGCAATCACAATTCTTTTTTAGCATTAATTCACATTTTTTCATTGGATATCTTCCAACGCACGTATTATCACATCTTCTATCACGTAATAATTTTATTGGATTCTCGTCAACCTCAAATCTATAATCACAACCATGTTTTCTAATGTATTCATTAATAACCATGTGACTTGGAACTTGATTTACATTGTTATTTACAACATCTTGATACATAAAAAATTCAAAATTATCCGGAATATCTTCAAGTAACAAATAATCTTCCCTAACAGAAGTATAACTTACAGTTTTTTCAAGTATTCTTCTTACATATTCAATGTTAGGCCCAAGTTTTAGAAGTTCAGGGAAAGTACCATCACATATAACTTCTTGCCATTCTTTATTTTCGTATTTTTTTAGCAGTTCTGCCGATTTATGAAGATGAGCAACTTCAAATTCAAAATAGCGCTCCCATAATTTCTTTATACAAGGATCTGTTTCATCCATCATACAAGAATAATATAGATAACATTCAGTATATTCGTGCATAAGTAAATTTTCAAGCCATGACATATTAGGATCCATTAAACTTTCGTATTGAGTTACATGTTCTTCTTCAACCATACCAATTTCTTGATATAATTTACGTCCAATGTCAGAAGAATAAAAAGCACCTATATTCATGTAATAATTCATAGTTTGTTGTTCTGCAGCTGTAATTATTGCAATGTCAAGCTTTGTAATTAAATCTGCATCCTTGTAATTAGTAGCACATTTTACATTATCAAAAGGATATCTATGATGTGCTATAGTAGGTCTTCCTGGCATTATTTCTGTATATCTACCAACTAATTTTTCTGGTAGTATTCCATATTCCATTTCAAGTAAGTCAGAATAACGGTATAAATGATCAAAATCTTCTAAAAGTGCAAAATTAAGAGCGTTTACAACATTTTGATCCGGATCACGTTGTGCAAGTCTTGCAGTAAGATCAACAGCTAATTGTTCGTAAGTTATTGTATGTTCAAGTAGTGTTTCTTTTTTAGGCTTTAAATTACTTATTTTCTTTTGTTGCTGCTGTTCAATATTTCTTAATAGAGCAAGTTCACGTCTTAAATCATTATTATTACAATTTCTTGAAAACTGATGAGAAAATTTTACAGCTTCAAATTCCGTTCCATTCATAAGAACAATTCTAGTTTTTGTGTATGGACTTATTTCACATATATTATATGATTTTGGATAAAGTTCACACCAATTTTTAATACTTTTGTTTATATCCATAGGTTTTAATTCAAATGGATTCATTCACATCACACTCCTTAAAAAATAATATGATAAAAGATCTATTAATATTCTAAATGATGTATAACTATTAATGTAAATTACAGCTTTAAGTCTTTTTTTGTAAATGTAGACGTAACAAACAAAAGAAAAATATATATTAAAATATATATTAGTATTCCATATACTAAAGAAATTACTTTTCCATTATATGAAAAAGAAAGATATCTAATTGCGATGTTAGATAATAATATACATAAAAGTGGCTTTAAAAGAATAGATACAATATCTAATTTCACATTTGTTGCTTTTATAAGTTGTATAATACTAATAGTTCCATTTAATATTTCACTTGTAAAAAGAACAATAATATAACCATATATTCCATATATAGGAAGTAAAATATACATAAGTATTATACTAATAAATAAATCTAAAATGTTACATTTCATAACAGCTACCTGTTTATTTAATCCTTTAAGCATTCCATCAACGACATTATCTATATACATAATTAAAACTAATGGTGCGATAATTTTGATATATCCTGCAACCTCCATTTTGCTATATATAGCCATACTAAGTTCATCTGCAAAAGTAAAAAATATTCCAAAAATCAAAACTGAAAAAAGCAATGTAAATTTAAATATTTTAGTCGTTACATTATTTATTCTTTTTTTACTATTTAAGGCATTAAGTCTTGAATATTCAGGTATTAGTAGTCCTGCAAATACATTTATAAAAAGACAAGGAAACCATACTAATTGCATAACCATACCGGTAATCATTCCGTATTGTGATAATGCAACTTCACAAGATATACCTGATTTCTCAAGTCTAATTGGAATTATAATTTGCTTTAAAGTTGAAAGACCTGATCTTATATATGATGTTATTGCAACAGGGCATGATATTTTTATTATTTCTTTGTAGTATGTTTTGTTTTTAGTTCTAACCTCTTTATATCTTTTTTTATCAATTTTATACATAAGCATAAGATATATAAATGAAATAAACTCAGATAAAAGTGAACCTAAAACAAGAGATAGGCACGCATTTTCAAGTGAGGAAGGAAGTATCATATTAAAAAAGTAGATAGATATTATAATTTTAAAGAATTGTTCTATAAAATTTGCCGAAGCACTTTTAATTACTCTTGTAACAGCAGAAAAATATCCATTAACACTTGCAGATACAGCAAGTGGAGGAAGGCTTATTGCAATTAAAATTAATGAATTTGGTGATATCTTAGAATGTAAGAATTTAGTTGTTAAAAATTCTGAGCAAAGTATTAAGATAATCATTGCAAAACATCCCATAAAAAAGCTTAAAACTACAGACTGTTTTGTTATTTTTTTTACCTCTGAGTATTCTTTTAAAGCAAGCTTTTCAGATACTAAATGAGTTACTGCTATTGATATACCTGATGTTGCAAGTGTAATTGCAAATGTATATATAGATATTATTAATTGATAAACTCCTAAAGCTTCAGTTCCAATTTTATTAGAAATATATACACTAAATCCCATACCAACTATATTCATAATCAAGGAGGCAATAGATAATATTACTGTATTTATTACAAAAGTTTTAAATTTTTTCATTAGATCACCTTTTACATCATCTTTTTATAAACTATAACAATATATGTCTTAGTAATAAAAAAAATACAAAATATAAGAGGTACTCAAATTAATGAATACCTCTTTAGGACTTTAATAAGAAATATAGGGTGTCATATAGCACTCAAATTTCTTAAAGTTTTTTGATAATTTAATTATAATTTTTCTTTTTATCCTTCCAAGTGAATTAAAAAGTTTTTTTATTTCAAAACTTTCATTATCACATATGATACTTAAATCATGTATGATATTTCTTTTTGAAGGAATATCTGTGCCCCTCATGTTTTTATCAATTATTCTATAGCAGAAGTCCTTTTCATCATAGAATACAACATCAAAATTTTCACTTTTTAGTGATGTAAAATGATATTTGTCATCTACCACGCCGTTATAAATATTGTAATAATCAAAGTATTTCTTAAGTTTAAGAATTATTCTTATTAGTTTCATAAATTTATTCTCCTTCATTTATTTAAATTTCTATAATATATTATACATTATTTTTGAACTTATGTCAAATAGTCATTGAATATATTAAAGATATATGATATATTTACACAGGTGAAAAAAATGAGAGAAAATATAGGGATATATATACATATTCCATTTTGTAAAAAAAAATGTTTTTATTGTGATTTTGTATCTTATGAAAATAAAGAAAATTTAATTCAAGAATATATAGATGCTGTATGCCTTGAAATATTACAAAATGCAGAAATATTAAGTGAATACAACATATCAACAATATATTTTGGTGGAGGCACACCATCATTAATAAAAGTTGAATATATTGAAAAAATACTTAATACTTTAAAACTATTTGTTACAGATGAAAAAGAAATAAAGGAGATTACTATTGAGATAAATCCCAATAGTGCCTCTTTAGATAAATTAGGAAAATACTATAATTTAGGAATAAATAGACTAAGCATTGGCTTGCAATCTACTCATGACAAAATTCTTAGAAATATAGGGAGACTTCATACCTTTAATGATTTTAAAGAGGTCCTAAAAAATGCAAATGCTGTAGGTTTTAAAAATATATCTGTAGATTTAATTTATCCTCTTCCTGGATTAAATCTTTCTGGTTTTAAAGAAACATTAAATAGTATGATAAAATTAAAAGATGAATTTAATATAAAGCATATATCGGTATATAACTTGGAAGTCCATGAAAACACAAGACTTGATTTTTTGCTTAAAGAGGGATTTGTATCACTTTGTAATGAAGATGAAGAATATAAAATGCGTGAAGAATTAAATAAAAGATTACAAGATAATGGATTTGTTAAATATGAAATTTCTAATTATGCATATCCAGGATTTGAATCGAAGCATAATCTTTGTTATTGGAATCAAGAAAAATATATAGGATTTGGAGTTAATGCTTCATCGTTCTTTAATTTAAAAAGATACAGAAATACTTCAAATATAGATAAATATATTGATGGAATAAAAAATAATAAAAATATAGTTGTTGAAACTGAAGAATTAGACAAACTTTCACTTATGAAAGAGTATATCATTCTAAAATTAAGACTTTCTAAAGGAGTTGAAATATCCGAATTTAAGCAAAAATTCGGTACTGATATATTTGATATATTTAATACTGAGTTTAATTCTTTAAAAAAAGATAATTTAGTTAATATAACATCTAAAAATATTTCCCTTACAA
>ERZ825670.1281-NODE-1281-length-28356-cov-17.043073_pt1 | contig 28356 bp, 44 predicted proteins | sample MGYA00519929_ERZ825670 | MGnify/ENA primary metagenome ERZ825670 (study PRJEB31778, sample SAMEA3449207) | human gut metagenome | biome: human gut; feature: human-associated habitat; material: faeces | place: United Kingdom | collected 2010/2012 ...
CATCTTTTCCATGTGATGTAAATCCTTTTAATATTTTGTCTGCGGTAACAGTATCACCTGTTAAGTCAATCAATGTCTTTCCACCATATACTACTTTGTTAATACTCATATTTTACAATTCCTTTCCAATAAATACAGTCTGTCCACCTTCAAGATTTGACACCTCGAAGAATGGTATTTCTTTGATTTTTACATTTTCTGTCAGAAACTTTTGACGTGTCGCGAGCTCTTGTTTTTCGACTTTTGGCGTGACCGTGTAATCGCCCTTGTAGTACTCCACTCCGGCATGGTCGGATACAATCTGGAAGTGCTCAAAGTCAACCTTGATCTGCTTTTTATCAAGCTCGCGAAAAGTTACATCGAATCGCATCAAATCACTCCTTCTTTCAGGATCCTGCCAACATATACTCTCATGATGTCGGATGCAAGAGCCTCTCCGGCTGTAGTACGCACTCTTATTTGCATCTCAGCCCGTGAGTGCGGCTGTTGCTGCAATCTCAGCGTGTCCTCCTGTGTCAGAGCCAGTGATACGGATGTTCCGGAACAACTGCAATCCGACAAGGTTTTTTCCAACACCGTTTTTTCGCCTTGTGCTATCGTGACATACATCTCTGCAATCAGTGATGTGTCAAACGGCAGTGTAAACTCCAACGTAGGTGTGGTGCCTCTTATCATGCTATCCCTCCTAATATCCGAATCTCGTAATGGCGGCAGCATCTGACCACCAGCCAAACGTATCATTGCCTCCGTAAGCTCTTACTTCCACTGTCGCACCGTCCATTCCGTCAGCGATAAAATCATCTGTGTAATTCGTTGCATAAAATGATGTATATGTTGCATCAAATTCTTTGTAAGATCCATCTGCTTTTGTAACTCTAACTTTATAACTCGTTGCATTTTCAACTTCTGACCACTTTACCGCTACGCAGGTGTAATGAAAATACCTTAATGCACTCTTGTAGTAAGACGCGTACTCCACTGTCGGTGTACCGAGGATGCATTTCTCAATCCAGTTTTTTACAGCATTGCTAATAGCATCTTCTAAAGCACCACCAGGTTGAAAATTAATATCTGGGATTTTAACAGACGGCGGATTAAGTGGTGGCGTACATGCCGACACCGGTACGGCACTGGAAAGAGCCAGTGTGAGCGCGCAGATTATTGCTACTAATTTTCTTCTTTTTCTTTTCATGTCGATTCCTCCTTTAATTGCTTATTGTGCTTACTTTGGTTAGTGCCTGACCGATTGTCCCTCTGTACTCATACCGATACTCATTCTGTAGTCCGCTGTCAGGATAAGCACTACGGTTTGCTGACGTCACATACTCAGATGTGTACCCGGCAGAATCTACATGCTGAGCGTTGTAACATTTCATCACGTATACTTCTATCCCATTTTTTTCTGTAACAACGTCAAACGTCGCATTGGTTGCAACCTTGAATACGCCGTTATTTCCGGATTCTTGTTTAACGTATTTTCCACGCAGGAAATTCAGCTTTTGATAATCGCTTGAAGCTGTAACATGATACGTCTTTACAGGATCGGCAAGGACGACTTCTCCATTTTCCTCGCTGATTGCATCACTGTAGCTGATTGTAAAATTAGGTTTCATTCCAGCAACGTTCGCTGGCCAATTCCCAAGAATTAGTGCTTTTTCTGCGGCCAAATTTGGAATCAGCTTAGAACTGATCTTCTCCCAAATATGCACATTGACAATCTTATCCCGTTCCAATTCAAGATCATTTTCAATTTCTTTCCTTAACTCTTCTGCCTGTTTTTTTGCTTCCAGTGCCGCATTATCTGCATTGGTTGCTGCCTGCTTTGCTATGTTTGCGTTTGTGGTGGCTGCCTGCGCTGCCTGATCCATATCGTTAATAACTGTTCTCATAGAAAGAAATTCTTTGTCACTCACGAACCCGTCTGTCTTGTATACTGAGCTCACAATTTTTGTATAAAAAGTCGCTGATTTTAGTTCTTTAGAGTCTTTTGTCAGCATTATTTCGCCCTTACCGGTACCGGATGCCGCAAGCATCTGCTCTGTGTACGTTACGAGAATCTTGTTGCCTGATATCGTGCAGTCATTCAGGATCTCATTGCCGTCGGGCTTGTAGTATTTGATTCTGGCAGTGGTGCCAGTCGGTATTGTAAATACCTGCTTATTCTGTAGGAGTGTCACAGCTACTATTCTTGAGTTCTTATCGCCCTGTTTTACTACGACATATTCAAAAGGGCTTCTGTCGTCAAGGTCTACTGTGATTTCCTGTGTTATTTGTAGATCTGCCATGTATGCCTCCTTATTCAGAGATTGCTTCGTTCACACTACTCTTTGCGAATAATTCAAGTGTGTCTACTGCTTTGAGTACTGAATCATCAACTATTACTCTGTTCAGTTTTGCGTTCGCCATTGTAACTTTTCCGATTTCGTTGATGACGTCATACGTTATGGCCATTCGCTTAACTGAGCCATCTGTTGCTGTTGCTATCGCTTTAATGTTAATCATGTTATTAATTCCTCGCTTTCTTATTAATCTAATTGATATAGTAAAGTATTAAGATACTCTGATACATCATATATATTGTCTGTGTCGTCCTGTTCTAGTGTATATTCTTCAAGTCTTAGATTTTCATAGTCTCTTTGGATAGATTTTATTTCCCATGCAAATTTTAAATTTTTTGTTCCCTCTACAACAAAATACGATGGTGTGCGCTCTGACACGTAGCAATCGCCAGCGCCATATTTAGTAAGAAAAACATCATATCGATATTCTAAATCAATCGTTTGTGAAAATTTTTCATCTATAAAAATTAAACATTTCCCAGTATTGTCTATTTGAGCAGCTCCGACATCTCCAAACATAGGACTTGGTGTTTCATAACAGTATAGAAGTCTATCGTTGTAGTCCGGAGTATTAACTATACGGTTTTTTGTTCCTGTGCAGCTTAAACCGGTCGCTGTTATGTTCGTGTATTCAGTGCTGCTTTTTTTTATTTGCAGATTTCCAAAGCCTAAGCTACTAGCGGGGTAATTATCACCATTTTCATACCTGCAATTAATAAAGCCCACATCTCCGTTGCCTATCGTGATTGTCTTTGCCCCGAGCGAATTATAGCCGTACAAATTTGCTTTATGAAGTGTAAAGCCCCTTTTCCCGTCGCTGTCTCTGATTTCAAATTTCGCCTCGTTACCTTCTTGTTTAATAAAAACTTTTCCATTTTGTATATTGATATTATTACATGTTAATTCGCCGTCTTCTGTCATTTCAGAATTGTCGCTTTTCCATGATATTTTTTTGGCTTGGCACCTTATGGACTCTGCGCTTTGCTCTATTTGGGATGTGACTTCATCGGCCGTGACCTTGCTCTTTATAGCGTTTGCATTTAATTCTATCGCAGCATTAGCCTCTCTTTTATAGCTTTCAAGGGCATTATTTGCATCTGTCATTTTCTGTGTTGCGTTCTCTTTTGTTTCGTATATCTCCGAGACGTTAGCCGATATTTTTCCGGCCTCTACTGTCAGCGCTGATTGCATTTCTGTGGTCGTTGAGTAGTTCTTGAGCTTATCATCAGTGGCGGAATTGGCATTGCTCTCTGCCTGATCTGCAAGTTCTTGTGCTTTTGTCGTAACGCTTTGTTTGTATTCCACCGACAACGACTCTGCCTTGACCGTTCCGGCTTTGATGAGCATGCCGTCGAGTTCTCCGGCGCCGATGAAGTCTGCTATGATTGTCCCATCCTGCTGAATTGCCACGTTGAACGGTCCATTAACTCCGTTCGATGAGTGGCCAAGTCCTGCCTTATTCCACCTCCACACATTCTTGGCGGTCTTGGTGTCCGGAGTGTCCATGACGAAAATCTCTTGTGGATTCTCAGGCGGATAGAGTACTACATAGCCGCCGCTGTTGCCGGTGATGGCGGCTGTTGCATCCGCGATTCTTTGTTTGAGGCTTGCTTCCAGCTTCTCCGAAAATGTGGCAGTCTTTATTATTCTGTCAGCCTGCTCCTTGCTCTCAGCTGTAATCTGCTTGGTGAGGTTGGTTCTTGTCTCTCCGATTTCCACGTTCTCGGCACGCTCTTTAAGGACATTGTATGTGTATGATACAACCTTCGCCTTTACATCGATGTCGAGCTTTTCGATGATGACTGTTACTATGTCGCACAGGTCTATGCTGTTGAATGTGGCCAGATTCTCATTTCCTTTGATTTTGTTCATATCTTGGAACGAGGCTTTGATTGAGATACTTGGCTCATCGATACCGCTTTGAGCATACGCTGTTGCAACTTTTCGAAGCATGTCTTCTGTGATTACTACACCATCCTTGAACTTGTCGGAAAAATCCACCGGCTCGCATTTGAGTCTAGCATACCGGTCAGCGTTCGGAGTCTTTATGATGCCCTCTGAAAGCTTCACGAGGATTTCTTCCTCGCTTGTCTCGTCCTTCTTGTAACGTGCATATGGGAATATTGCAGTCACTGTGTTGGCTATGTTCTTCTCCTGCTCAGCTGTAATCAGGTTCTTTCCGTACCGGATTGTCTCGCCGGTATCCTTGCCTCTGCTTTTCCAGAGCTTTATCGTGAAATTATCAAACTGGTATTCACCGCCCCATGTGTCAAGAATCGAGCCCTCGACTCCTCCCAGCATCTTTCTGACGCTGATTACATCATCTACACCGGTGCTGTTGCGTGTCTGTATGTCAGACCATGCCGTATAGTTGTTTGGTACTGCTGCCTGCGAAAGAACCTGCTCAATTGCCTGCTGTGGATTCTTTCCCTCTATCACCGGCTGACATATCGGGTTGCTGTTCAGTTCATAGCTTATATGTTCGGCATAGAATGTATTCACTCCTGCGATTGTCTTTCCGGATTTGTATATTCTGAAAAGCTGGTCATTATCCTTATTATTCGGCTTGGCTTTTATAATCGCATCCTCAGTAAGCTTATCAGCATACACTCCATTCTCGGGGTACTTGAGCGTCAGCTCGAAGGTGCCATTTCTTACCTCTTTGACCGTACACTCTGTTGCATCCTTTAAGAATCCTGTGCCGTTTCCTGTGAAATCGCTTGTTTTGGCTTCATAAAGTATTGGTATCATAGGCTACACCACCTTGGTGTTAATTCTATCCTACTGACGTTTCCGCTCCATCTGATGTCATTTTGTCCTGCTGCAAGCTTCGGGAAGAGTGTTGTAAGCATCTGATTGTTACATAGTGTGTGGTCTTTGTATGCCGTCATCTGCTCGCTGTCGACCTCAATATATCCGTTCACATCCTTGAAGGTGTGTGCCCTGTTATTGATGTACAGAGTTACCGTGCCGGATCCGTATATTTTCATGTACGGTAGCGCGGTGAAATTCTCTGTATTGTATATCGTGGCTGCCTGTGACAGTGTGATTGCTTTCTGCCCGGCATACGAGTATTTGAATGGGTGACAGGTGAATGTCAGGTCTATCTTTCCAATGAGCATTGCCGCCACGTCCTGAGCTGACATCTCGCTCTCGAAGAGGGCTTCTCTGAAATAGCCCTCCTCGTAGGTATCATCCAGTCTCTTGTAGCCTGGCTCCTTTGAGAGCCATCCTGCAATGGCTCTCGCTGTGTCTTCAATCGAAAAATCGTTATTGTCGTCAAGCATCATGAAACAGCTGTATTTTTTTGAGAAATCGCTATACTCACCATTGTCAAGTTCGTCTGTTTTGCCATTGTAGACGATATTTCCTCTTCCCGGGATATTGATTTTTTCAATTACCGGCTTAGGAGCTCCAAAGACATTATTTTTTGAATTGATTGCTAAACCATATTCCAGTGAACTGTGTCCATTGTATGTAAAGCTGTTAATGTAGTCCTTAAGCATATGCTGCCTCATCCCTTTCTTTAATCTGTGCAGCCACCTCGAGCACCTCTTCTGTGAGCTCTCTGATATCCTGCTTTCTGTTGTTATAGAAATTTTCAATCTTCATTTCTACCTTTGTGTCTCCTGCTCCTCTCTTGCCGAGTGCCTCGTCAAGAGTCCTGTTCTTGGCTCCGTCGGTCAGAGGTGTGACGATGGTTTGTCCGTTTACTACCTGCAGTATCTCTGGTCCTGCCTCAGCTACGATTGCCTGTCCTTCCTTCAGTTTTCCACCTTTCGCAAGCCTAGGGAGTCTTAACCTTCCGATTTTGCTGATTGAAACTCCGGGTATCTTATTAATTAATCCAATAGCTCCGTTAATCAGTCCAATGGCTCCGTTAATGGTGTTCTGAATCATGCTGATTACTCCGTTGATTCCTGCCTTTACGGAGCCGCTTATTGCTCCAGCTATTGATGTGCCTAGCCTTGTAAACGTGTTCTTGATCGTATTCCAAAGTCCGGAGAAAAATGAACCAAAGTTCGAAAATACTGCTCTGACTCCATTCCACGCTGCTCCGAACGTATCTCTGAAGAACGAGCCGACAGAGCTGAATATCGTCTTGACTGCATTCCAGAGTGTCTTAAAGTAATTTACAAAGCCGGAAAATATATTTTTGATTTCATTCCATGCTCCCTTGAAGTCTCCTGACAGCACGTCCTTGACGACTGCGAACACTCCCTTGATTGCAGTCCATATGGCTGAGAAATATGCCACTACGACATCCCATACCGCCTTGATGATGTTCCAGGCATTACGGAAGAACGAGCCTAGCACCTCGCCTACTACAGAGAATACAACCTTGATATTCTCCCAGATAAGTGTGAAATACAGTACGGCCACATCCCATATTCCCTTGATTGCAGTCCATGCTACATCAAAGAAGCCGCTTAGCACTGTTCCTACTACCGAGAAAATAACCTTGATATTCTCCCAGATAGCCTCAAAGTACGGTGATACGAGGTTCCATACAGATTGAATGATGCTCCAGCAATCAGAAAATATCTGTGCTATGTCAGAGCCTATCTGTCTGAGCGTGTCGACCGCTGCCATGATATACGGCTCTATCAGAGCCCATATCTCCTGTGTCTTGGTCCATATGGTTTCAATGAAGCCCTTGATTGCTTCAATAATCGGCTCAAGGAATGATTTAATTGCTTCAAACACTGAATTAACCGCATCCCTGAACCATTCGCACTTGTTATACAGCGTGACAAAAATCGCTATCAGTGCCGCCACCGCCATAATCACTATCATGATAGGGTTCGCGGCCAGAGTTGTGTTGATTGCCGCTATCACAGGCTGTAAGAGCTTGGCAATGTTGATAATGCTCGAGACTGCCGTGCATAGCTTGCCAATGATGATGAGTACCGGTGCCAGCGCCGCAAGTACTGCTATGACTGTTAAAATTATCTGTTTGGTGCCTGAATCAAGGTTTTTGAAATTTTCAGTGGACTCTTTAACCTTTGCACTCACTGATGCAATCATCGGTTGAAGCATTGCAAGTGCCTCTTGTCCTAAATCCGTTGCTGTGTTCTTTATCTGATTTAGTGCTTTCTTGGCTTTATTGCTGTCGGTATCCAGTTTGTTAAAAGCGCTTTGCGTCGCGCCGGTGCTATCATTCATTGCAGCAAGTGTATTGTTGAAGTCGTCTGCGCTATCTCCGAGCAGTACCATAGCTGCCTTTCCTGCTTCGCTACTGCTCCACAGGTCGCTGAAACTCTTGTTATTTTCATCAGCATATTGCTTTAGTATTGCAAGAATATCAGACAGTGAATTTCCGTCAGCACTCAGCTGTGAAAATGACTTTCCGGTCTTTTCTCTCAGGATCAGGTCGACCGATGTTCCTCCTTTTCCCAATTCATTAAGCATTGAGTTGAGGTATGTTGTACTTTCAGCCGTGGCAATACCTTTGGCTGTCATATCAGCGTATGCAGCGCATAGCTGGTCTATCTGTACATTATTTGCATTTGCCGTTGGGATTACTTTACCCATTGCACTTGCAAGCTCATTAACAGTGGTTTTACCAAGGTTCTGTGTAGTGATGAGCATATCGCTTATATGCTCCGTTTCACTTGCTTCAAGACCGTATGCATTTAAGGATGTTGTAAGTATGTCTGTAGCGGCTGCTGTATCCGTGAAGCCCGCCTTTGCAAGCTTGCTGGCATTAGCTACGAAGGTTACGGCATCTGCTGTGTTCACGCCTCCGGATATAGCATTATATACAGACTCAGCTATATCATTTGCCGACTGTCCTGTGTCATCGGATAGTTTAAGTATGGCTGAGCTCATATCATCCATAGACATTACGCTTGAATCGGCTATTGTTGACACTTTGGCCATTGCATCCTCGAAGCTTGATGCGCTTGCTATTACAGCCGTGCCTACTGCTGCCGCTGTAGCGCTTACAGGTTTGAGTTTTTCACCCACCCCGGTTATCTTCTCGCCCGCCTTTTTGAAGCCATCTGCTACATTGTCGAGCTTTTGATTATTAAACTCTTCTGTCTGCTTCTTAAGGCTTTTAAGGTCCTGCTCCGTCTGAACTATCTCACGCTGTATCTCTCTATACTGTTCCTCGCTGGCTTCGCCCTTTTCAAACTGCGCCTGCACCTGTTTTTCTGCCTCTTTGAGCACATTCAGTTTTTCTTTGGTCTGATTGACCGATTCAGCAAGGAGTTTTTGTTTTTGGGCTACAAGCTCTGTATTCTTAGGATCCAGCTTGAGCAGCTTATTGACTTCCTTGAGTTCGCTCTGCAGGCTTCTGCTCTTTTTGTTCACATCATCAATGGATTTTGTCAGATTGGTGGTATTTCCGCCTATCTCGATTGTGATTCCCTTTAATACGCTTTTTGCCATTTAGCTTTTTCTCTCCTTTCCGAATTTTTCTCTCAGAGACTGCCTGTCAGGTTTCGTCTGTGTGATTCGCCAGCAGTTATCCAGGTACTCTCTGCCCTTCTCTGTCTGATTCAGGCTATAGATGTATGCCTCTCTCATATAAAAGAGATACTCATCCAGCTCCATCAGCTGTATTTCATTCAAATTGAGCCCCGTGTAATCCATAACAAGCTTCTCTCCCTTTGTCTTGAGTAGGAAGTGCGATTTTTCCCCGAAGTCGTCCGGATAATAGGGCAGTTTTAGTTTGGGTCCTTAGATACTCCCTGCACGAAATTCATATACTCGGTGATGAATATACTCATTTCCTCGAAATCGTAATTTTCCGATATGATTCTCGGTGATATCTTTTTCTTCTGCAGATTGTTTGACATGGTCTCTGCCACTACCTCTGCCATGGTGTCCATTGCATCATCGAGTGAAATCTGGCTGGTGTCTAAGCTCTGTACTGCTGCCAGCTTGTGGAATGTAGCCTTGACCGGCATCTTGACTGTGAGCTTCTCGCCCTCCTTGTGGATTATTTCTCCATTCTTTCCCTTGATGTCATAGTCCTTGAGTGTGACGTGGAAAAATCTCCTCTTGATCTGATTGAAATTTAGTGCGTAGCTTGCCATTTTCTTTCCTTTCTTCTGAAAAGCGGCAGCTCAGACCTACTGTGCTGCCGTACATTTTTTATTCTTTCGAGTCCACTACCTGGCTTGCAGTGCCGCTCTCCTCGTAGAAATCGATAAGGGTGCCCTCCTCATCCATCGGCTCTGCTTTAAACTCTGCATCTGTGACAGTTTCCTTGTCCTTTGCAAAAGCGAGTGAAAAGCCTGCCTGATTGCTTCCAACAATCATCACGTAAAGGTCTCCGTCGACCGGATCCTCGTAATGGAAGCAGATAACATACTTTTCTCTTCTCTGATTAGAAATTCCGCCGAATTTCACTCTCTTGTATGTTTTCTTATTTTTTCCTGTGAACTCGCTGACGCGTGCGGTGTCGCACATCTGCTTGAATACCTGCGAGTTAAATGTCATAATACCTGTCTTGAGCGTTACCTCTTCCTCGGTCATGACGGTCTTGCTCTTTTTACCGGAGTCATCCTTGGCTGTGTAGTATGATGGCTTGTACTCAAGCGTAGCGCCGCCGGAGATATATGCCATTCTGTTCGTTTCTTTACAGAATTCTGTCGGATCCGGCACTGTTCCTGAGAATGTCTCAATATGCACATTTCCCGAACCTAAGATAATTTGTTCTTTCTCTTCCATCTTTTTCTCCTTTTCAAATTTTTTCGGTGATATCAAAGTCGTATGACGTCTGTACCATGTTCTCGCTGTCAATTTTCACCTGGTTCTTTCTGAATTCAACATCAAACAGAACCTCGCGCTCAATTCTTGATTCGATTGTTTTGTCCGGCTTTCTGTCAGTGTACAGCTCGAATGAAGCACTTATGTCTCTAATCATATTCTTCTGATCAGAGCCACGCTGTGTCTCATCTATCAGGTAACAGATGTAAGGTAATGTGGGTGCCGGTGTTCTGCTTGTTATTGTGAACTCATTAAGAGCCATCGGAAGATTAAGCTTCCTGAAGCGCTCGATGATTGTATCCAGTGTCATAGTCTTTCTATCCCTTCGCTTATTCCTTTAACGAAACGCTCCTCTGCTTCTTTCTCGACAGGAGCGATGTGTTCAAACGCTCTGACTCTGCCCGAGCCATTGCGCTTTACGTGACCTTTTTCAAGCAGGTGTGTCAGCTGATAGTGCTTTTTGTTGTAAACTGAGTATGTGACCTCTCCTGTCAGCTTTGAGACTCTTTTCTCTCTGATTTTGGAGTCCCAGTCTTTGGTATACTTTCCGGTTCTTTCCCGGTATGGTCCGCCCTTTTTCAGCTCGTCGGATGACCACTCTGCAGTGTCCTTTGCCTGTTCATTGACTATCTCTGTGACTGTTCCTGTGTAGTCCTCCATGAGCTTGTTGAGGGTTTCCGCAAGCTCGTCTGATGTGATTTTAACCTCCATACCTGCCTACTCTCTCTGCCGCATACAGCTCTATCCTGTCATCGTTTCTCGGTCCGTATGTACGGTATATGGTGAGGCGCTTGCCGTCGTATATGCACTCCGGCTGCCCGTCATATTCGTTATTCCAGACTGTGAACTTATTTGAGGCCTTGAAGCCTTTCTCTCCTGCTGCCACGAATTCATCCCGGCCGGTGCTTTCAACTTTCGCAAAAACTTCTGTCTTCTCGTCAGTTTCATCAGTCTCGCCCGGATGTATAAGAGTAATTAATGCATCCATAGCGTCACTCCTTTGGCCGTCTGTAATTTCCGCCTTTAATTTTGGTGAGTGTCATGTTGTAGCACTCAATCAGGCGCTCGTAATCGCTGTTGATTGAGTAATTTGCTTTAACGTAATTGAGCACCGCCTCAATCACGAGAGGGTCTTCCAGCTCATCAATGTATGTCTGATGTACTCCGATTCTTTTTAAGTCTGTGAGTGCGACATCGATAAGCTGGCTTATGTCATCGTCCAGCATGTCAGTGGAGCTTTTTCTCACTCTGATTTTAGCTTTGTCTAGCAATTCCTCTCTCGTCATTTAAGCTTCTCCTTTTACGCGTCCGCTTTCTTTACACGGATAAATCCATTCTTAGAAGCTACTGAGCCTCCTACGAAGATATCTGCACGGTAAGCAACCTGTCCCTGCTTGAACTTGTAGTCGGTTGACTTTCTAGCATCGATATCAGAGAAGATTGCAAGCTCGTAGTTCTCAAGCGGTCCGTATGCCATCTCGTAAGAGCCTGCTGCTGTAGCTGGATCCGAAATGGCCTTGCATGCGCTGTTGATAATGTACGGTACTCCGTCAATAGTTCCTGTGTTGCCGTGGTTTACGATCGTGTAAACCTTTCTGCCCTGCTTGTCTCTGAGTTTTGCAAAGGCCTTAAGGTCTTTCTTGTTGAGAATGAGAACCGCGATGTCCTCGACCTCTTCCTCTCCGCCATAGCTGTAGATGATTTCATCGAGGGTATCTGATGCAATCTCTGTGATTGTGGTGATATCCGTCTTAGGATCAATGACCTGCTCATTCTCCTGTACCGGATTGTAGAAAATACCTTTAAGCTTTGATGTTGTACCATCTCCGATAAGGATCTGACGGCTGATGTATCTCCTGATAGCCATTGTCACGGATGACTCGACTACCCCGTCATAGTCAGCATCGGGAAGCTTGATCATCTCCTCAGGCTCCTCTGTGTATGCTGTGATCTTCTCTTTCTTGATTGTCACATACCCAAATTTTGGCTCGGTCGGGTTGTAATCAGCACCCTCTTCTGATGTGCCGGCGCCATCTCCGTATGACTCAACATATCCTCTCTGATAAGTCTCTCCACCCGGTAATGGGATGGTCTTAACCCTGTCGATTAAGCTTGATACATCGTTAAAGGTTGGCTTCAGGTCTGATGCCTCGTGTGATGGGAGCACCGTCTGAGCTGTGGATAGAGCATTTTTAATCTTTTTCGATACGAGCTTTGCAGCAAATTTTACTGTATTGCCGTTTTTGATGTTTTTTCCGCGCTCTGAAATCTGGTCAAGTGCTCCATTTGAGCCCTCACCCTTATTTGTGTCATCATCAGAAGCGCCCGCCTCTGATGCCATAGTTGCAAGTCTCTGTCTTGCCCTTGCGTCCTGGAGGATGCCGTTGATAATGTCAGCCTCCTCAAGAATCTGATCAAGTACCTCGCCATCTTCATCCTTTGCGAATGAATTAAGCTCTTTAAGTCTTGCTTTCAAGTCTTTTACACTCATGGAAATGAGTGCATCTTTAGTTAGTGCTGTGTACTCCATGTTAATCTCCTTTCGTGAAGTTATTTATTGTGATTTTTTTGATTTGATCACGCTTTTTTGTAATCTGATTACGCTTTTTAGCGTTGTCTGCAGCATCTTTGTTCTTTCGGGCTGAATCCATCGTTTTTTTGACATTCTCTGGAATGTCAGCGTAATCTGTGACTGCTACCGCGTATCCTTTTTCATCTGTCACCTCGATATCGAAGTATTCAGACGCATCAGCTCCGTTCAGCCATGTCTCTTTGTCCATCAGTTCCTTGATGGTGTCGATAGATACACCTTCTTTCAGGTGTTCTGCATAGATATTCACAATGCCTGTGGATATCTGGTCTAGGTCATCTGCCATCTTTCGCAGTTCTTCCGCATTACCTGTCGCTGACGTCCACGGATTGTGAATCATCAGAAATGCATTTGACGGTATCGTGGGCTTATTGGAGCCTGCGAATGCAATTACTGAAGCTATCGAGCCGGCAAGTCCATCAACGTATACGTTCACCTTATTGGACTGTGCATGACGCCTCAGCATGTTGTAGATTGCTATTCCGGCAAATACCGAGCCTCCACCGCTGTTGATATATACATTCAGGTCCTTGCCCTGCTGCTAGTTAAGGAAATTCTTGATTGCATCCGGATACTGGTCTTCATCCTGCCATGCTTCCCACCAGTCTGAGACAATATCTCCATAGAAAAATAGGTCAGCGCTTGTATCAGTTTGATTTTTGATTTCCAAGTTTTTAAATAATGGCACGTTAATCACCTCCTGTCTGATTTGCTCCGCTATTGGAATTACCACCAGAGCCTATCTGATATATGCTCTGTTCGTCTGCCTTGACATAATTGAGAGATACCATTCTTACATCGCCGTCCTCAATCGGTTCATAGTACAGCAGCTCTCTGTACTCGTTGATGGTGATTATTCCACGGTCGAAGAGCTGAGCTCCGATGTTCGTCCTTGTCTGCAGTGAGGCACACTGCAGTCTGTCAGCGGTGAACACTATCTTGTTACCACACCCGCGCTCGCGCTCTGATAGCAGCTTGAAGGTGCACTCAAGTGAGAGCTGTATCGCTATCGGTTCAATCACCGCCTCATAAAATGCATTCCACTCTGCCTCATCGAACAAGCTCATGAGAATCTTGTCATTGCAGTTGTAGTACCTGTAGATATTTTCTCGCAGGAACTGACTCTGCACCGTCGGTATGGTCTGTGTCTTCTGATTGATTTCATGGAAATCTGTCGAAGAATCAAGACCGCCAAGACCGCCCTCGTTGGATGCATCCATATATGCTTTTTGGAAGTTCACGACCTTCTCTTTCAGCTCATCCTCGTCGATGAAGTTGTTATATTTCAGATATCCCTTGAGGTTCGCTGACTGTCTGACCACGTTTCTTAGTGATTCTGCTGTCACATCCAACAGCTCCAGCGAGGTCTTGAGCTGTGCATCGGGTGGAGTACCTAAGAATCTCTTTTTGTTGTAACGTGATTTCAGATGGATGACCGCCTGATATGGCACTGTATATTCCTTGCCGTCATAGTCCCATGTGAACTTAAAAAACGTATTGCCCTTCTCATCGTCCCATATGCGGTGTGATGTGGTCGTAATGGGATTGATGGACTTCACTTTCGTGAAATCGTCGTTGTAGAATATGACTGCAAAGGCATTTGATCTGTATACCAGGTCTGATGCCATCTTGTAGAGTGCGTCATACGGTGTCATTTCCGGACTCCATCTCAGCGATAGCAATCTTGCCAAATAGTCGTCTCTGACAGTCAACCCCTTGGCATCATGCCTTACAAGCTGTGGCTTGAGCTTTCCGCAGTTTGTGCCTATGCAGTTTGCAATGGCTCCAACTATATCACTCTCGTATAGATCGCTACTCGGCTGATACTCGCCTCGTGATATGAGCAGAGGCATATATTTCCATTTTTTAAAATTGGCCAAATCTTTAAGTATTCCCGTCCGTCTCACCCCTTTCCTGTCTGCCTCAGTATCATGCTATCAAAAAAAGCCGGTCAATTCTGATATGATTGACCGACTTATCTTTTTAGGTTTTTTAACTGGTTTCCGTACTCCTTGTGGTACTTCATCTTGACTGTCAGTGCATCTATCACTGCCATAGCTCCATCTATGTGTGCCCGGGGCTCTATCTTTACAGGCTTCATTCTTGAATCGTTTATGTCGATGTCTACAGCTACATTCAGGAAATGAGCCTTTAGCAGATTGTTGGCACCGATTTCAATCTTTTTGTCCTTTAGATTGCCCTCAAATGCGTGTAGGACCGGTGTGAGGTTGGTTCCCTGATATACATCATCCACCTTGAAGCCGCTCTCCTTCATGTCCTGTATCAGATACTGTGAGGAGTAACGGTCGTAGCCTGTCATGAGCGGCTTGATTTTGTATATCCGGACCAGGTCTATGAACCATTGGAACACATCCCTGTACTGAATCTGATTCTCTCCGGATATTCTCAGGAAGCCCTGCTGTAAAAATATGTCATACGGCACTCCCTCCTCTTCAATTGCCCTCTTGTAACGCTCAAGTGGCATCCAAAACTGCGCGAAGATGTAATCAATGCCGTCCTTTTCTATGTCGACTGCTGCCGCCGTAAGGTCTGTTGTCTTAGACAGATCGATGCCGCCAACACAATAATATCCTTTAAAATCTTCAAGGCTCAGCTTCACAGGTGACTTGTCCGCTTTCTTGGTCTGGCATCGCTCCACATCCTCGTAGCTCAGCCATGCAACAGAGCTGTTCTGCTTGATGTTGCAATATTTGCAGAGAAACTCTGACTTTTTCGACAACGAGCCTTTTGCAATCTTGATTTCATCAATGTAGAACGACTCCGGGATTGCAACTCCCATGTTCGGGCTTGCTTTCCTTAGTTCATCTATGTTGTCCCATTTTTCGATGTCGTCAATCATGTACAAAAAAGGCAGAAATCGTACTTCCTGTGATGAACCTCTCAGAAACGCTGTCGCACGCCTGAAAAGCTCATCAAAGATACCGTCATTGACATAGCCGGCCGTAGATGTTGAAATGGTCAACGGCTCGTTTCTTGTGCCGGTACCGGATTTCATTACTTCATACTGTTTCAAGCCCTGCGGTCCCGGCCATGCTTCCATCTCATCATTGATGGTACATGATGGGTTAAAACCATCCGCTTTCTTGGCATTAAATGCAAGCTTCTTAATTGTCGTGTTCAGGCTCTCGATGTAGATGTCGGAGCGCCTTTTCTTGGTCAGTTCATTTAGCTCGTCATCTGCCTGTACTATCTGGTAGAAGTCATTGTACACAATCTCCGCCTGGTCTAATTTGGGTGCAAGGCAGTAGAGCTCACCGCCGTACTCCCCATCGACATATGCGCTATATGCCATGATTGCCGCCGCTAAAATGCTCTTGCCGTTCTTTCTTGCGATGAGGATGAATACTTCCCTGAACTGCCTATATCCGGAATCCTTATCAATGATACCGAATATTGTAGACACAAGAGCCTTCTGCCATAGCTCCAGCTTGATGAGGTCACTCCTTCCTTTGTTGTGGTGGCAGAAACTCTCTATGAAGTTGATGGCTCTTTGTGCTTTGCTGTCATCATACAGCCAGCGTCCGGAGTCAATTCCCGCAATTATGATGGTGTAGAGGAGTATGATCCATTCTCCGGCTATGATTTCGCCTGATGTAATTTTCTCATAATACTCACGGATATAGCCGCCCTGCTGCTTTTTCCTTCTTGGCATATTACTCTCTCATGGCCGCAAGCCTTGATACTTTTTTCTTCTCGTGTACCGGAAGATAGTCTATCAGGCTGTTTATGATGCTCGAATACTGCTTGGAATACTTGTCGTAAATTGTGGCTGACGGATGTGCCTTGGTGAACTTCTGAGCCGCGTTCCTGGTCTCAATCGTAAGCCCCTCTTTTTTGAGCTCCTCTTTTGCCTGATAGCATGCCACTTTTAGGAAAGCGGCTTCATCAATCAGCGAAAAAATGAGTTCTTTTCGCGCCGGATCGTCTACGCTCTCGAAAAGTTTTCTAAGATTTTCTATTTCTTTTTTGATTCTTGCGTTTGTCAGCTTATTTACTCTTTTTTTAGGTTTTGTCGGGCTTTTTTGTGTTTCTTCTGTCAATTTTATCCCCCCTCTTATTGTGCGCGACCTTGCGGAGTAAAATTTAGGTTGCTCCCTCGGTTCCTAGGGCGCTGTGCCATACGCGCACCCCGGGGGGTGCTGTCGCGCAAAATTATTTCTGTGTGTTCGATTTACGTTCGATTTGAATTATATTGCCGTATTCGTCGAATCTGTATCGTTTCTCATACTTGCTCTTATGCTCTTCGTTGTGGTGCCTTGCGCAAAGAAGCTCAAGGTTGTCGAACGACAATGTAACTCTTGGGTTGTTAATGTTCTCAGGCGTGATGTGCTTCTTATGGTGTACAATGATTCCCGGCTCGACATCCTTGAGTGTTATCCTGCCCTCTGCCAGCTCCTTTGTACAGCGCTCACACATGCCACGCTGTAGCTTGTAGTATGCATCGCGTGTGTTCTTCCATGCCTGTGAGTGATAGAAAGCCTGTGCGTATTCCTTGGCCATGTTCTCTCCTTTGTGCTTATGATACTATGTGTTGTCGTGTGATTGTGATACATCTATCATGTCCATGTGTACAGCCACTAGGTACATGAGCCTTGATCTGTAGCGGTAGAACAGAGACCTGCAGACCATGGTATCGCCCAGCATCTCCCAAGGTGTGTTGTACTGTATGCTCTCATAGAGCTTATCTATGAGAGCCTTGCGTGTAGATGCTGTGAATCCGTCAAGCTTCAATTCTTTCATGGCGGCTTTGATAGCATTGTCCACCTTGATATCAAACGCTGTGGCTGTGCCTCTTCTGATGCGTTTCTTTCGCTCCTTGTCTGAGTGTATGAGTGCCTTAACTATTCTCTTGTAATCTTCTCCAAGGTATTCCATCGTGCCTCCTCAATTCCTAACCATGCGAGCGTATATGTAAAATGCTGCATTGATACCGTTATACTTGACCTCAGCGTCCAGGAACTTGTAGCCCGGATATTCTTTGGTGAGCTCTGCCTCTAATACTGTGTGGTCTTTGGCCATCTTCTCAACGCGGCGCTTCTTGAACTTACTATAGCTCTTTGTCGGCTCCGGTGGCTTCTTTAAGTTTCTTGAGCTCACCCACCGCTTAGTACCGTGTGGATTTCTTGATATATATTCTCCTAAACCTGTGATGAGAAAATCATCATCAGGTGATATTCTTCGTGTATTTGGTCTATCACATTTATTCCAGAGTGATTCCAGCTCGTCTCTGTCCATGCCGTCTCCGGTCATGAGAATGTGAAAGTGTGGTCTCACATACCCATCAAATGCAAGCACATATATGTACTTGATATTTCCCAATCCTTTTCTTTTTCTCCGGTAATTTATCTTCGCGATAAAATTCTTGATATCTTTTCTTGCTCTCTCTTCATCTGCCGGAAGCTTGTCATCGTTCCACCCAAAAGTGCACCACAAGTCACCTTTTCCAAAGTTTATGTTTCCAAGTCTTATCAGATACCGTCTTGCATTTTTATCATTCAGATTTCTTTGAGCTTTGCTTGATGGTCTCTTCTTAGTCTTCGGCATGTCACTGAGCCTTGGGTAGCTTGGGTATATCTGAGCTTCAAGGAGAGTGGTCTGTGACTTTATGTTGGTGCACTTCGTGGTGGCTGTTCTGTACAGGCAGTTGACCTTGCCCTCTTTGAGAAGCCTCTCAAGCCTCTCCTCCTCGATGTCATCTATGTATTTTTTAAAAGCCTCTTCGTAGTCGTAGTTGTCGTATCTTCTCATACTCTTAAATATAAAAATCCCTCATATGTTAATACCCATTACAAGGACGATAAAGAATTTTTATCTACTATATTATGGGTTTACTGCTGCCTTTGTGCTGCTCTTATCTTTCTGTTATATTCGGCCTGATACAGCAGCTTTTTGTCTGTTGTCAGAACGACTCGTTTAAGAGTTGTCTCATACTTTTTTAATTTTTCGCACGTTTGTTCCCATTCTTTCCATGTTTCTTTTTTCACGCTATCTTTTTTCATGATTTTTCCTTTCCTCTATATATGTAGAGACACAGCCTGCTTGTGCAAGCTGTGTATACATGTCTTATAGTATTTACAGGCCGGTGTGCAGTCGATAGAATCAAATTCACACTTTTTGGGTTTTATTGGTTTCATGTCGCTCAATACTCTGCTCTTCAACTGCTGCCTCCTTCGGCTCATATCCCATGCACTTTATCGGTCGGCTTGGTTTGCCGCATTTTTCATAATATTTACAATTCTGACATTCATTTCTGTTCATTGTGTTTCGTCCTATTTGGTTTTGTACTGATGCAAGCGATATATATCTAATTTTGTCCATCTTGGTGGGTTCAGTTCTTCCGAATACCAGTCAATCATATTGGGGTAGTTTCTTCTGCTCCAGTTCTTGTACCATTTGTAAAGTGCGTACCATGCCATGCTACTTATCCTTTTCTTTCTGAAGCTTATCGTATTCTCTAAGCAATAACAGCCCTATTACAAACTCTGTTGTTCCAATCATAGTGAACGTTAAGAGCATCCCATATACTATTAAATCTATTCCTGACATATTATTCTCCTATTCTGCTTCTGATTGAAGCCATTCAAACCAATCGGTAAGCATTGGTAAATCGTTGCCGTTTAATGCTAAATCGTGCACAGCTAAAAACTCTGCCAACTCTTCATCCGACATATTCCTTATCCTGTCGGCATTGGTCTGTCTCTTTTTCACATTTGATATTCCTACCAGGTAGTCAATGCTAACGTCTAGTGCTCGTGCTATGCTAACTAATATATCGCCTCTAGGTATTCTTTTGCGTCTGATGTAACAAGACATAGCTGATTTGGTAACACCAACTTTGCTTGCTAATTTTGTTTGTGTAAGCCCTTTTTCTTTTCTCACTTGTTCTAATCGAGATATGAAAATCTCTGTTGTTTCATTCATCTTCTCCACCTCGCTTTACGATTTCAATTGCCGTCTGCATCAATCAGTCTCATTCTCTACCTCACTTTTTGTTGCCTCTTCCTCTCTGATATTCACTATGTTCTGACAGCCACAATGTGGGCAGTCGAATGCCTCAAATGTCTTTGATGCTTTTTTTAGACATTCCAGCGCTCCTATCTTTTCTGCCGCCAAATATCTATTTTCCTTTATTAATTTGAATCTTTTTCCACATATTTTGCACTTCATATTATTATCCTCCGAGGTAAAGGGAGCTGGGTAAGAGCTCCCTTGTGTATAAATGGCTTACAAATCAGTTCTCGTGATATAAATTAATTCGCATGCCCGGTTTCTTTCGCACTTCTGCAGGTGTTTCAACCTATAGTTCGTAGTGAGGCGTCTCTACCCAGTAGAAATCTACTCCCGAGAGGAGCCTTAAGACCTCAAGCTCCGGCTTGTAGGCGGGACTCGTGAAGCATATCCCGACTGCCATCTCGTCATTACATGACACGAGCCAGTCTCCGTGCACTGCGAAGGTGCTTGGTGGATTTTCGTCATCACGGCACTTATATGGGTTGACCATGGCCAAGCGCGCGTCGTTGATGAGGCGTGCTCCGCCCGGTGTCTTTACTACCGTCATCATATTATCGTTCTGCATGATCTTAATCGGTGAGATTAGTGCTTCCTTTGTATCCTCCGCCATGTCCCACAGGAGCGGTTTTCTTTCTGTTTCAAACTGTGGGTCGTGTCCTTTCTGGTATGTCATGAACTCGCCCTTTTCCGGTGCAAGACCGCATGTCTTGATTACGGTACCTAAAAATTCTTTTGTGATTTTTGCTTTGTCAGCTTCCACCATCCAGCCGGTACCGTTTAGGATGTACATGCCTTTCTCTGTGAGACCGAACTTGACGCCCCACGTTTTGTAATCAGTTTTTAAAATTTTTTCTAGTTTTGCGCAATCTATAAACATTTTCTGCCTCCTAACTTTGTGCTTTTCCATATCTGTCAACCTTGTCTCTGAGCCATTGTCTGATTTTCTCCGGAAAAATTAAATCTGATGCCAATAAGTGGCCACTGTGATGCTCCTCTGCTATGTAATCAGCCATTTTCGCAACCGTAAGAGTGTTCATATATTCTCTTCTTGTCATGCATGCTTCTATGACTTCTGTCTCTGGCTTTTCGTCCTCTATGCTTTGGGCTTCATTTTCTTCATTTTCGATGCTCTCAGACTCTGATTTTTCAAGGATTTGCGGGGATTTTTGCGCCGGCGCAATTTGTTCTGCAAGGCTCTTTTCTCCCGTCTGTTCCTTGGGCCTGTCCGCAGGCTCTCTATTATCCTCTCTGCAGTCTGTAGTTCTGTCGGTGGGAGCATCCTTTTGCTCTTCTCCTGCTCCAGGAGCCGGCTCATTATCTGCCACGCTTCCCGATTCAGTCTCTTCGACCTCATCAGTGCCAGCTTCTCCAACTGCTGCATTGTCATCCTCTGACTCAGAAGTTTCTGCTGTAGTATGCTCTCCTGTCGGCTCATTTTCCTGTGCTTCATCGTCTCCTCCAAAATGGTTCTGCCACGTTCTGGCGCCTGCTGCGTCCTCATCAAAGATAGAGCACATAAGCTTGTAGAATTCCCACCATGACATATTTTTTGGTGTATCTCCGAACTTTTTAATTGTGACGCGGTTCTCATACATCATCATGAAGTAGAGACCTTTTTTGAATGAGCGGTTTCCGGCCGGATTTACAATTTCTGCAAATCGGCTCATTGACTCCTCGTCAAACTCGTTTGAATACACCTCATTGAGGATATCCTTGTTCTCCTCGAAAAATTTTTCTATCAGCTGGCTTGTGTCATCTGCCACACCTGCTGCAGGCTCGGTCTTATTGAATCTCTTTAGTTCTCTGATATCCTCTCTTGATGCCTCGGGCTGTATCATCTGTCTGTCCGAGTCGGGGAGCTTGAGCATCTCTTCAAGCTGGCTTCTTCCAAGGTCTGCATACTCCGGTCTCAAGTGTTCTGAATATCCGTCAATCGAGTATTCGCGGTTGATGGATATAAATCGGCTTGTGGTGGATGCCTCAAGTCCGTACTCAGCCTTAGCAAATTCTGCTATACTCTTGTAGCCGTCATTCTCATAAAGCCTTTGGTCGTCAATCTGTCTGAGTGCATAGCCTATTCTCACGAAGCTCTGCTTCACTCCTATAAGTTCCTGCCTCAGTTTCTGTTTCATCTGCGTCCAGTCATCTAGGGTCATCTGCACGTATTCCATATATCCTCCTATGCTGTATATGCTATAGCCATTACCGGCATATCTGCTGTAGTCGCTGCTGTCCTCAGTGTTCCTGTCACAAGCATTCGTATGTAAGCGTTGAGCCACTTCTGTATGTTCTCCTGGTCAGGCTTCTTATCATGAGCTCCGTACCATTGCAGTATGTTCGGCACCTCGGAATCAATCTCGACAGTGACATATTGCATATTTGGTGTATCCTTGAACCTCAGAAAAAGTATGTACGTCTCTCCCCGATTGTGTTTCCCTAAGTAGTTATCTCCGCCAACGCAATGATGAAGTACTCGTCCCTCTGTTACTATTTCCTCTGCTGACTTTGCCGGTCTGATGATGTATGTCTCATCCTCGTAGTAATATTTTTTTCTCAACTTCCTGTAGCTGTGTCGAATGTTCGGGAAGCGCGCCGCAACATCCTTCAAATGCTTGTCCAGTTTTTCCTTATTGACCTCTTCCACCAGCTTTTCGTGGGCTTCATCCAGGTCACGTGGGAACTGATATACCGTGTTGGTCAGGTCATAGCCTCTGTCTTCTCTCATGCTTAGGTAGTCAGCGTATGTAGAGGCCATGTGTCTGATTCTGTATACCGACTGACTGCAGCCTCCGTAATCACAGCATGCATATTTCTTTATGCGGTTTAAAAATTTTTGTAATGTCATGTATTTCTCTGCGAGCACGACCTGTGTGTATGTGAGTCCGGTTTCTGCCAGCTGCTGCACCTGTTCATCTGTCCAGTTCTCCATGGCTCTCTTCTCCATCTGCAGAACCCTCAGCAGACTTATATCTCCTTTTTCCTTGATAAGCAGCTTAAGCTTTTCCTTTCTGATGCCGAGAAACTCATCCGGCCTTGTTGCTGTTTCGTCTTTGATGATTCCATACTGGCATTTGACAAGTCTCTCAGCTACTCCTATCAGGTGCATCTTCACAAGCATTTCAAGCTGTGGTGTACGCATGTAGCACTCAAGGTACTCAACCGGATTGCATACGCTCATGAGACTGTTTGTGTATTCCTTCATAGCACTGTATTGAAACATGGTCCCTGTCATCTCATCATATGTCTCCGGCAGGATTGGCCCGGAATTGATTCTGATGCTTGACAAGCCATACAGATTGCAATCATCCCAAAAGTCTTTTCCTACATACGGATCATGCTTGTTGTAGTCAACCTGCACCTTTTTGCCGGGTTCGAAATATGCCCTTGCCAGTTCAACCCCCGACAGCTTTTCATATGCGTTGTACATTTCATTGCCGTTTTCGCCTGCAATGAAGCCGAGTGTCCACTCTTTCTCTACTTGTATGTATCTCATAACAAAACCATTGTCCTTATATTTCTGGCCAAGAAACAGATACCGGGTTTTTCTGATGCTGCCTTTTACTTTTCCTTTGCACTTGTACTGTCCGCGTGCACCACACATAGGACATGTGCCGAAGCTGTTCTCTCGCGGCTCTTCTATGTTTCTCTCAAACTGGTCCTCGTATGCTCCACTGCTTTTCCATCTTGCAGTGGTCACACCGCCACACTTACTGCAGGCTATGTCAGCCCGGCTTCCATGCTTCTTGTAATATAGAAAGTGTTCATCATTGAAATACGCGTGATCGGCTCTGTACAGTATTGCTTTTTCAGGTAGTGCCTTGGTGTTTGCCTGTCTGTCCTTCAGTGCTTCCTGGCGTCTCTTGCGCTCTCGCTCTACTCTGTTTATCCTTTCTGTTGATGTGATGTCGGCCTCGTATCTTGATATGTGCTCCCACCACCAAGAAGCATCGAAAAGCTTGGTGCCGCAAAAGTTCTTTATCCTCTCAAGGTCTTCCGGGCTCTGCAGGATATTTTCATCTGTCAGGATTCCCCCGGTGTATGTTTCCATCCATATTGGTCTGTAATATGAAACCTGCTGGCGCGTCCATATATTTTTGTCCGGCCAGTATGTTCCGAAGTCCTTCTTGGTAAGTGTGATTCTCACCACAGGAATCTTTTTTGACTCCTTTTTATTTTCGTACACCTCAAGGAGCAGGTGTTTTTTATGTCCTATAATCTTGATTGCAGTAACCCCAATGTACTTTGCAGATTTTTTTCTGCTTATCTTCTGTAGTCCTAGGTATGGTATTTTTTCTATTGTTTTTTTCTTCATCTGTAGTGCCTACTTTCCCATGTAGTAGTCAGTGATTATCTTCTTGGCTCTTGCCATACCCGGGATGCCGAGCGTGACTTTGCTCGCTGATACACCTGCTGCCTTGATGATATCCTTGTCCACCGTCTGCTGATTCTTGAAGGACCACATCAGGATGGCGGCTATACAGCCCTTCAATGTTTTGCCTTTCTTTCCGACGTTGTGAGCTAAGAGCTCATTCTCCATGCACTGGCCTCTTAGGTACTCCACCCAGTCCTCCATAATTTCTTTCGGTTTAAGTTCTGCTGCCTCGACATCAATCTTGCCGAGTGCCGCCGTGAGCTTATCGCACAGCTCCGGGATTTCACCATGCGTGTATAGGTCCACGAAATCGGCCTGTATTCCATTTTCTTTTGCCACTACCTTGAGGGATTCTATATCACCCTCGTTAAGCAGGTTTTCAGCGAGCTCGTTAATCTCACTGAACGAATCAAATTCTCCAAACTTATCAAACATATGGTTTCTCCTTTAAAAAACTCCATTTATCGTATTTTCGTTCTGTATCTGTAAAATCCGGATAAAACGCATCCAGATATGCTCTGAACCTGCCGAGCATCTCTTTTCTGTTTCCACTGCTGCCATTGTCCAGCATGTGATGGTGGTAGCGGCATCCGACTGCTCCGTTCTGCCTGATACCAAGTCCCATGGATGAGCGTGGTATGTAGTGCATGATGTCCATTACGCTTCTCGAAAGGACTTCTGCCGGCGGCATCTTATAGCCTATCTGACAGAATATGCATTTGTAATTGTCGCGCTCCATGATGGCAGTGCGCTCTATTTGTGAAAATTCAAGATATTTTGTATATTTAGGCATATGGATTTTCCTTCTTTTTGTGCTATAATATTTTTATGGTTTTTTCTTTTTATTGTTATTTTTTCACGCAGAGTCCGGTCAGGAAATTAAATTTTCCCGACCGGTCTTTTTTATGCCTCAATCTGCATGACATATGGTGTGTCGTTCTCCATACGCTCATCTACGTCCTGAAGCATGATATCTGTCAGCTCCTTCAATGCCTCGAACATGCTGTCGGTGATGAGTCTCTTGTCGTGTCTTTCCTTCACTACTCCGATTATGTAGCCGGCTGTGAGTGTGGCTTCCTTTACATCTGCGCTCTCCTCAATCTTTCCGATCATGCCAATGCACTTCTTAAATTCCTTGTACTGCTTCATTCCTGCTGTGTGTTTTTTTAATAATTTCATGGTTTTTCTCCTTTGCTGTTAATATACCCAAATCCTCATTCCGAGTCTTGGCTTATCAATTGTCTCAATAAATTTCACTCCGAGTGAATCAAAGTCCTCTATCTTATCATGTGCTCTGACTCTTATACCCTTGTACAAGAGCTCGGCATCCTCATTCGTGGATCTGTACACCTCCATGTAAGATGCCGGGCCTATTCTGCTTGTTACCTCTTTTAGTTTGAAATCCGCTCTTTCCATCTTTATTACCTTCCTTTCGCTGGAAATCTTTTTGCTAAGTCTCTTGTTGCCATCTGAAATGCCTGCTCTCTCTCGTCTCCTGTGGCTCTGATTATTTCCCGGCCATTCTGCAAAATCCTGATTGTATGCTCACCAGGTTTTTCTTTGAGCGCCATTGAGAGATGGTGCCGTTTCTGTCTGGGACTGAATGTCTCATAGAAGAGGTCTATCATTGTCTTCATACAGTTTTTTCTTTCTCCTTTCCGTACTCCTTACCAGAGGTTCTTTAGACATCTTTTTCTTGTACCTTCCGGACGCGGGTGCCTAACATATTTCCTATCATCCCAGCATATGTCCCATTTCAATAATGCTTTTATTCTTTCCGGCAGCTCTTCCACTTCCCGCTGTGTCAATCCCATCTCTTCTGCTTTATCTAATGCGAAGTCCGCAAGTTTGCTTACTTTGTCGAAGCTTTCGAGCTGTTTTTTTCTAATAATTTTTTCTTTCAAGTATTTGTTCCTCTCCCCGGGCTTGCCGGAACACCGCACGAAATGGATTCATTGTTCACAAGAGGATTTGCTGTATATATGGGTAGTTTTGCGGTGCTCCGGTAAGCCCGGATATATTTTTTATTGATTCAGCATGCACTTCACTTCTGCCTTGAGCTCAATGAGATTTGCGAAGTACGCTGCTTCTGTGAGGGCTTTTTCTCTCTTGAGCTTTTGATACTTCTCCTCGTTCCAGTCCTCTCTCGTGTTAGTACAGAAGCTGTTGTATTCTTCCTCTTTCTTGCAGTTTGTCTCATCTGCTTTATCTATTTTCTTGAGGATTTTCTCAAGTCTGAGTGATTCTTCCTTTGTCATAGTTTTTTCCTTCCACATTGCTTTTTAATGAGCTTTTCCCAGTTCGTAAACAATTGCAAAAGCTGTACTCGTCACGCATACCCACGCTGTGTACATCCTACTTCCTAGTGGTATTTTGTTCATAATTACAATGCACGATATTGCAATTATGTAAACCAGGAGTAAAAGTATTACTTCATACATGGTTCTCTCCTTCTTCAAATAAAGCCGGTTGATATGTCTCTTTCGCAATATGCTTGTTTGCCTCGTATCTCGATGTGATGCAGCTTTCCAGCTGTGCCACTGCTAAATCGAGAGCTTCCTTTTTCTTTTTAACATTCGCCAGTCTTCCGAGTAGTTCTTTGTCCGATACTTCTATTTCCAATCCGATTCTCATTTGTTCTCCTTTCTCCTCTTATCTCGTCTGCTTTCTTTTCTCCTCTTATCTCGTCTAATATTTCATGCAGTAATGCGGTCTGGTACATTATTTCCTTTCCTATAACAGAGTCCGGATCCATACATACCGACTTTCTTTTCTTTTTTGCTTTTTCTCTCTTGATTTCGTTTCTTTGCATTTCTGCAAACTTCGAAATTTCTTTATAAATTTGATTTCCCATATGGTTTTTCCTTTCCGCACTCTGTGCTAATGTCTGCCTTACCAGAGGACCTTTAAACATCTCGCACTTGTGTCATCCGGACGCATGGGCCTTTTATATTCAATGTTGTCTCTGCATCTCTCCCATTTCAGTATTTGTTTTATTCGTTCCGGTATTTCTTCCGTTTCCTGCTGTGTCAGTCCCAGCTCCACGGCTTTATCCAGTGCGTACTCTGCAATTTTGTTTATTCTTGCAAAGCTTTCCAGTTTCTCGTCTATAACGTTTTTTCTTTGCATGTGTCCTTCCTTTCATAGCCTGACCTTATTCATTGTCCTCGTGATCTCACCGTCTGCTCCTGTCAGGTACAGCACCGCGAGGACCGTCTCCAGCTTGACGCCATTCCTCAGCTGATGTGACAGCGCCTGTGGTGTTACATCAAGAAGGCTCGCTACCTGCTCCAGCTTGATGTTATCGTCGAACATCAGCTGTCTGCACTTGCTGGTGAGCTGCTTTCTCACGTCAATGATTCTTCTGTTTGTTGTTAGCTCTCTTACTCTTGGCATGGTTTTCTCCTTTCTGTTAATTATGTAGTATCTTTTTAAGTTACTTATGTGCAAAAAAAATTGCAACAGGGTTATCTATACCAAGCTTGTCTATCATGATTTCTATTTCATCACTTCCGAAGACGCCTTTATTCATCTTCTCATAAAATGTCTTAGGAGTGATTCCAATCATCTCTGCCACATCCTTTTGTGAGTACCCATTCTTTGCAATTACACCTCGTAACTCGTCTGTCTTTATCACTCTATCACCTCCGTATCTTTTTAAGTTACTTTTACTATAACACTTTTTTGTAACTTGTCAAGTCATTTTTTATTGCATTTATAACATTTTTGTGCTATTATCAAGTTACATAATAAATAGAAGGGAGTGAGTGTATTGACCATAGGTGAAAGAATTAAAGAATTGCGTAGTTCATTTGGTTTTAGTCAAGTAGATTTTGCTGATAAAATTGAAGTATCAAAGCAGACTCTGTACAAGTACGAAAATAATATAATAACAAATATTCCATCTGATAAAATTGAATCTATTGCACATATTTGTAATGTTTCACCTGCTTATATAATGGGATGGAGTAATAAAATAGAGAAAGATCCGTTTCCAGTCAGCAATAACGATAAGGTTATTCTTGATAAGTACCACCAGCTTAATGACAAAGGCAAGCAACGACTTCTGGAGCGTGCCGATGAACTTATTGAACTGGGTTACGTTGCAAAAAGGGACGTACTGAAAGAGGCGTAAGTTACTCCATTGTGAAGAATATTATAGAATTTAAGCTATAATTTGCGCCGGCGCAAATTTTTAACCATTTTGTTGACGTCAACAAAATAATATCTTATCAAGCAAAAAACACAAAAAGTACAACTTTTATCACAAAAATGTATTGACAGATAAACTTTTTGCATAT
>ERZ825670.1285-NODE-1285-length-28236-cov-4.361662_pt1 | contig 28236 bp, 20 predicted proteins | sample MGYA00519929_ERZ825670 | MGnify/ENA primary metagenome ERZ825670 (study PRJEB31778, sample SAMEA3449207) | human gut metagenome | biome: human gut; feature: human-associated habitat; material: faeces | place: United Kingdom | collected 2010/2012 ...
GGCAGAGCGTCCCCCAATTAGCTCTGCCCACAGGGGGGCGGGACAATCCCCTTCTCTCCCGCCCCCTTCTTCTTTATCTTGATATATGTGACCACCCCAGTAGCTCCGCGACAGCCCTTCGGGCAGGGCAAAAAAGTACCAAATGTGGGAGTATGGGTGACGGTCGTGCGATGCCCAGCGAAGCATCATCGTGATTGGTTACAATGCTAGCCGTAGCTCATGGAAGGATGACATATGGCCAGGCGGTGGACACCACGACGTTTTGTTCGATTGCGTCGCATTCGGGTGGCGATCTGCGCCGTCGCCGTGGCTCTTGCCTCAACGGTCGCATTCGGCGTCGCCGCACGCAAGACCATCGCACTCAGCATCAACGGCGACACCCAGACCGTCACCACGTATGCCATGAGCGTGACGCGCCTGCTTGAAGAGCGGGGCGTCGACGTCAAATCCCATGATCTGGTGCAATCCACCAGCGGCGACATCCTCAGCAATCATGACGTGGTCACGGTCCGCAGCGCATATCAGACGACCATCAGCATCGACGGACAGCGCGTGCCGTTCTGGACCGTGGCGACCAGCGCCTCCCAGCTGCTCGGGTTTTTCCAGCAGAACGAGAACGAGGCCGCGAAAGTCACCGTGGACATCGACAACATCTACAGCCAGCTCACCGGCGGCCTCGTCATCAACGAGTCCGGCCCGGTGACGGTCATCGCCGACGGCAAAACGTCGGTCGCGCCGAATGGCAAGCTTCCCGCCGCGTCGATTCTCGATTCCAAAGGCATCAGCCTCAACAAGGAAGACCGCGTCAGTGTCGAGAAGGACGGAGACAAGACCGTGCTGCGCGTTCAGCGCGTCACCCACGGGCAGGAGACGACGACCGTCGCCATTCCCCATGGTTCGCAGACGATTGTTGATAAGTCGTTGAAGCCAGGAACATCCGTGGTCCGCCAACAGGGGGAAGACGGCGAGAAGAAGCAGGTCTATAACGTCACGTATGTCGATGGCATCGCAGAGACGCGAACGCTGATTTCGGAGACGACCACCAAAATCTCCCTCGACACCATCGTCGCCGTAGGCCCGGAGAAGGCCGCCGAACCTTCCGACACCAGCAAGGGGCAAGCCGATAAAGGCAGTGACAACGCCGGCAAGTCAGGCAACAAGTCGAATACCGGCAAGTCGGATGGCAACTCCTCGAATGGCAGCACGTCCGGCGCAAACAAGTCGGATGATACGTCGAACAATGACAAAAACAACGACAAGAACAACGGGAATTCGGGCAACAACGGCAATTCCGGGAACTCAGGGAACTCAGGCAATAGCGGCAACTCGGGAAACTCCGGCAACTCGGGAAACTCGGGAAACTCCGGAAACAACGGCGGCAACGGCGGCAACGGCAACTCCGGCAACTCCGGCAGCAGCTCGCAGGGACGCCTATGGCACCCGACCGCCGCGCAGGCCAAAGCCTACGCATCCGGCGCGGCCGCACAGCGCGGCTGGACCAGCTACGACTGGACATGCCTCGACAAGCTGTGGACCCGCGAATCCAGATGGCTGTGGTACGCCGAGAACGCGAAGACCGGCGCCTACGGAATCCCGCAGTCGCTGCCTGCGAGCAAAATGGCCGAGTTCGGCGCAAATTACCGTGACGACGGCGCTGTGCAGATCGACTGGGGGCTGGCGTATATCGCCCAACGGTATGGCAGCCCATCCAAGGCATGGGAACGCTCCGAACAAATCGGCTGGTACTGATAGCGAGCGTTATGACTGACATGAATCCATCCCCTGCACCTTCCGGAGCATCCGCAGCCGCCGAGAAACCCGCAGCCGCCGGGCGACTGCTCGGCGCGGCCGACATCCGTCACATAGCAGCCGAAGCCGGCATCAGCCCGACCAAGAAATTCGGCCAGAACTTCGTCATCGATCCCGGAACAGTGCGCCGCATCGTGCGCGAGGCCGCGGTCACCGCCGATACGCGGGTGCTGGAAGTCGGCCCTGGATTGGGGTCGCTGACACTGGCCATCCTGGAAACCGGCGCCACGATGACCGCGGTCGAGATCGACCCGCCGGTCGCGCAACGGCTGCCGCATACCATCGACACATACATGCCGGATGCGAGGAACCGCCTCACGGTCATCAACAAGGACGCGCTGGCCCTCACGTCGGCGGACCTCCCCGAGTTCAGCGGCGACGAACCGTTCACCCTGGTGGCGAACCTTCCGTACAATGTGGCCACGCCGATCATCCTGACGCTGCTGGAACGCTTCGACATGCTGACGTCCTTCGTGGTGATGGTGCAGAAAGAAGTCGCGGACCGTCTGACCGCCACTCCCGGCTCGAAGATTTACGGCGCGCCCAGCGTGAAGCTGGCGTGGTACGGCTCGGCGGAACGCGTGGGCAACATCGGGCGTCACGTATTCTGGCCAGCGCCGAACGTGGATTCGGCCCTGGCCGGGTTCACCCGTGTCCAGTCGCATGCGGGCCCGCGCGACCCCCAGTTGCGCCAGCTGACGTTCCAGTTGGTCGACGCGGCCTTCAGCCAGCGTCGCAAAACGCTGCATGCCGCACTCAAGCGCATGGTGCCCGATGAAGTGTTCCACACGGCGGGCATCGACCCGACACGCCGCGGCGAGACGCTGACCATCGACGAATTCGCCGCTCTGGCGACGGCGCTGAGGCAATCGCAGCATGAACAGGGGCAGGCATCATCATGAGCGCCACAGCAATGGACAATGTACGGTCAGCGACACCGGGTCAGGTGCGGCGTTCGCCAAGCGTCCCCGCGCATTGGCCCATCCGCCGTCATGTCGCAGCCGCGGAAACGACACCGGCCGGGCCGCTGCACTCGGTGGAGGTCACGGTTCCCGCGAAAACCAATCTGACGTTGCACGTAGGGCCCGCCCATGAGGAATGGGGCGGCCGGCACGCGCTGGACACGATATATTGCGCCATCGGCGTCAACGACGTGGTGACGGCGACCGCCAAGACCCCCGGCAGCGGGTTCTCGCTCGAACTGAGCGGCGAGCATCTGGGTGATCTGGCATCGAGCGGCAGCGACATGCGCCGCAACCATGCGGTGCTTGCGTTGTTCGCGATCGCCAGGGCCGCGGGGCGGGAGCCGGACGTGGCGCTGCATGTGGACAAGCACATTCCCGTCGGTGCCGGATTGGGCGGCGGATCCGCCGACGCGGCGGCGACATTGCTCGCCGTGAACACCCTGTGGGGACTGCACTGGCCGATTGAGCGGCTGCGTGACATCGCCGCCACGCTCGGTGCCGATATGCCCTTCTGCCTGGAGGGCGGATATGCGCATGGCACCGGTTTCGGCGAGCGGATCATCCCGCTGGAGGATGATTCATCGTGCGTTCAGACGCTGCGAGACCGTGGATTCGCCGGCCAATTGCTGGTGGGAGCGTACCGCGCGCAACTGAGCACGCCGAATGTCTATTCGACCTTCGACAAGATGGGCGCGGGAGACGGCGACGACAACCATCTGCAGCGCGCCGCGGTCACCTTGCACCCCCGCAGCGGCGAAGCCATCGAAGCCGCCCTGGCCGCCGGGGCATCCCGGTCATTCGTTTCCGGCTCCGGCCCATCGGTCATCGCGTTCGTACCGGACGATGCCGTCGCCCGCCGCGTTCGCACCGCATGGGAGCAATCCGCCACGGTGGATCGCATCATCGCTGCGCAGGCGCCGGCGAGACCGGTCATGACCGTCCTGCCATCCCTGTCTTATCGCGTCAGACAGTGACGCTAATCTGTGTACCAGTCTCGTAAGAAAAGGACGGACCCATGACTCAGCCTTATGACGAACGCGCGGAACGCAAGCGTTACATTCGCCGCCGCCAGCAGATCGTATTCTCCTGTGTCGGCGCGGTGCTTGCCGTCGCCCTGGTCGTGTCGGCACTGTTCTATTTCCATGTCGGGGGTCTGGGCATAACGGCCACGTCCGCAGTCAAGCCGAATTACGGCGTGCGCGTGCCCTGCTCGACCAAGGACGCCAACGGCAAGAACCAGACATATTCCAACTATGCGAACGTCAAGGTGCGCGTGCTGAACGGCACCAAATTCGTCGGCTTCGCGAAGGCCGTCAGCACCGCGCTGTCGAACCGCCAGTTCAAGGTCACCGGCTGGGACAATTACAAGGGCAAGAAGGTCGAGCGCACCACAATCTATTTCGGCAAGAACGCCATCAACGAGGCGTACACGCTGAACACGAACTTCACGGACGCGGTGATGGTGATGGATGACCGCGACGACAAGCTGATTGACGTGGTGCTCGGCGCCTCGTTCAACGATCTGGCCAACAAGGACAGCCTGCCGAGCGGCGACACCGCCATCGAAAACTTCGAGGGATGCGTGCCCGTCCAGTCAATGGGCACCTTGCCCAAGGCCCTCGATCATGAAAAGGTGGAATGACGGCCAGCATCGTCATGACGGCCTGAAACCCCCGATATTCGGCGGCTGCCTGCCTTACGCGGACAGCCGCCGAACCGTTTCTTGGGCACGTTTACAGCGACGCGTGCCACCGCTTGAGCTCGGCCACCGCGGTGTCATGGTCGACCGGACCGTTATCGAGCCGGTATTCCAGCATGTGCTTGTATGCGCGGCCGACCTCCGGGCCGGGAGCGATGCCGAGGATGGTCATGATCTCATTGCCGTCGATATCCGGCCGGATGGCATCGAAGTCCTCTTTCTCCTTGAGATCGCGCACGCGCTGCTCCATCTCGTCCATGGCGGACGAGAACACCATCGCCTTACGACGGTTCTGAGTGGTCGCGTCGGCGCGGGTCAGCCGGTTCAGCCGCTCATACAGCGGACCAGCGTCCTTGACGTAGCGTCGCACGGCGGAATCGGTCCACGGTTCTTCGACATACCCGTGGAACCGCAGATGCAGGTTCACTAACTCGCTGACATCCTCGACGAGATGATGGTCGAACCGCAGCGCCTTGAGCCGTTTGCGCGTCATTTTCGCGCCGACCGCATCATGATGATGGAAGCTGACCTTGCCGCCGGGCTCGAACCGGCGTGTTTTCGGCTTGCCGATGTCATGGGTCAGCGCGGCCAGGCGAAGCGTCAGGTCGGGAGCGGGCACGGGGCCTTCCGGCCCGGTCTCCAGCGCTATGGCGCGATCGAGCACAATCATCGTGTGCTCGAACACGTCCTTGTGGCGGTGGTGCTCATCGATTTCCAGCTGCAGGGCGGGAATTTCCGGGAATACGATATCGGCGAGACCTGATTCGACCAGCGCTTCGACACCCGCCCTCGGACGATCGGACAGCAGCAGCTTCGTGAGCTCGTCACGCACCCGTTCAGCGGATACGATGTCGATGCGATCGGTCATGTCGCTGATGGCGGCAGCCGTGTCGGGGGCGATGCTGAACCCGAGCTGTGCGACGAAACGCACGGCACGCATCATGCGCAGCGGGTCGTCGTCGAAGGACTGATACGGATCCACCGGCGTGCGCAATACGCCTTTAGCCAAATCGCTGGCGCCGCCGAACGGGTCCACGAACTCCAGCTGCGGCACGCGCAGCGCCATGGCGTTCACGGTGAAATCACGGCGGGACAGATCGCCTTCGAGCGAATCGCCGTAGCTGACTTCGGGCATGCGGGATTCGGGATCGTACGTGTCGGACCGGTACGTAGTGATCTCCACCTTGACTTCGGTGCCATCCTCGCGCCGGCGCATCGCACCCAAAGTGCCGAATTTGCGGCCCATATCCCAGAAACCGTCACGTCCCCAATGACGCAGGATCGGCTCGAACTCGTCGGGATGGGCCGACGTGCAGAAATCGAGGTCGTGGGAACGCCGGTGCAGCAACAGGTCACGCACGGGGCCGCCCACCAACGCCAGCTCGTACCCGCGAGCCGCGAACAGGTGTCCAAGTTCAATGGCTTCCGGCCAAACTTCGAAATTCACACGAGGCCTTTCCATAAAGTATTACCGCTTTTATGCGTATTCAAGCATACCGTTACCCCACCTGCACACGGTATTGAGTAAGGTGGAAGTCATGATTACGCCCGCAGACCTCGCGCGCATGCTTGCGCATGCTGCGGGCGACCATACCCAAAATCCGCTCGAACCCGATACGTTGCTCTATACGTCCGAGGCTCCGCGCACGCCGAAAACCGTTGTCAGGCCACCGGAACCACGCTTCCCCACACCTGCGATGATGCCGCAGCGACGGGCGGGCGACGGGCCGACCACATTCGCGTCGCTGGACGCTCAGGAGCTCCCGGTGGTGCGCGAATACTCGGCCGGCGGCCTGGTGTTCGACGAGCGCGGCCGGGTGGCCATCATCGCGCGACACTCCCGCAACGGCCATCTCGAATGGTGCCTTCCCAAGGGCCATATCGAAAAGGGCGAGACGCCGCAGCAGACCGCCGTGCGCGAGGTGCACGAGGAGACCGGCATTCTGGGTGAGGTGGTCGAGTCCATTGCCACCATCGACTATTGGTTCACCGGTACCAGCCAGCGCGTGCATAAGCTCGTGCATCATTTCGCGCTGCGCCAGATCGGTGGCGACCTGACGGTGGAGGGCGATCCGGATCATGAAGCCGAAGACGCCATCTGGGTGGATTTCGATGATTTGGATGACGTTCTCAGCTATCCTAATGAACGCAAGATCGCTTGGCTCTACGCAAGGAAAATGAAGCAGGGATGATCGCGAACAGCCCCGAGCACGGTCAGGCCGTGCCATCGTTATCTCACCGAACGACACGCCTATGGCGCTTCTTTACCATCATGTTGCTGACATGCGCGATGCTGTTCGCAGGCCGCATGGTACCGGCCCCGGCACATATGGCGATGGCGGATGACGAGACGGACACGGCCACGCAGACGACCGCCTTGTCGATCACCGAATCGACGCCCGTGGTCACCGACACATCCGGCTACCACATCACCATCAGCATCTCCAATCCCACGTATGCCGCGACGTCACCGGGTCTGGTGACCGTGGCCTACAACCCGTCATATACGTTCGTATCGCGCACTGACATCCAGCATTGGGCGACCGGGGACGTATCGATTCCGGTGCGCACCGTTCTCGGCACGGCCACGGTGCCGTCCATCGCGGCGAACAAGAAGGTTTCCGTGAAGATCGACGCGGCGGCCGACAGCGATGCGTTGAAGGCGTTGCAGATGTGGGGGCCGAAACCGCTGCTGGTCACCTATCAGGCGACCCAGGCGACCGACTCTCAATCCACAGGCTCCTCTGACGGGTCATCCGGGTCGGACCGTACCGTCGATCCGAACACCAAGCCGATTCGCCTGCACAGCTTCCTGACCAGATCATCCCAGGGATTGCGCAACGCACAGACCCCGCCGATGGCCATCACCATGGTCATGCCGTTGATGAACAACGGCCAGCAGGCCGACAAGAACGCCATCGACCAGCTGGTGGTGCATGACAACGGCGATGAATCCGACACAAAATCTACACAATCAGGTGGCGGCGGCACGGATGGCGGCACAGACGACGGCTCCGGCAACAATACCGACGACTCCGAAGACACCGCGGCGACGCAATCAGCAGTGCTCACCCCGCGCGACAATGATGCACTCGCCGCCAAACTCTCCCTCATCGGCAAGCACAGCGATTTGCAGACCATAGCCGATCCGACGGCATTGGCTTCCGACACCGGGCAACGCATCGATGCCGTCATGCAGCCGGCCGGATTCGACATCACCGCCTATGCCGCGATCAACAACGTCCGGTCGTACGAACAGGCCGGCGTCGGCACCGGCGCATGGAACGCACGATCCGCACTGGCCGCGGCACCGGCATCATCCAATTCCCTGCCCATCGCCTGGCAAGGCAAGGGCGATTGGACCCGGCAGGCGCTCTCCACGGCCAGGAAGCAGGGATACCAGTACGTCATCGCCGGTCACGACTTCGACTCCAGCACCACGGCCACCGTGCACACAGGCACATACACAATCCCCACCTCGGCCGGCGACATCACGGTGCTGAGCGAGCAGAAGGAACTCGGCGACCTCGTCAAAGGCAAGCCCACCAGCAGTGATGCGGACGGCGAGACCAGTAACGCGGGACGCATCGCGCGGTTCGTCGCGCAGAGCGCCTTCTATCAGATGGAGCAGCCGTATGCGGCGATGAACCGCAACCTGCTGGTCTGCTTCGGCACTAATATGTCGGCGGCGTTCATCGACACGCTGATGACCGCGGTCGAACAGTCCTCATGGCTGCAACTCACCGACCTGAATGATCTCATTGACGCAGACGCCTATCGGACCGGCGACAAGGCGCTGCAAATCGTCCCCCAAGACAGTCATTTAAGCGAGCGGAACACCCGATCGGTCACGTCCGCGCTGGAATCGCTGGCCGAAAGCCGCAACGACATCAACCGCTTCGCCACGTCGGTCCTCACCGACCATAAGGCATCCGCGTCCTGGATCCGCAAGATCAAGGCCGCACAGAGCACGCTGGCACTGCATGCGCTCTCGTCCGCGCCGCGCAACATCGACAGTCTGGTCGACGGCGCCAAACGGCTCGGCGGAGGCATGTTCGGCGGCGTATCCATCACGCCGACCGACTCCATCACCGTCGTCAGCGAAACGGCCAAAATGCCCGTCACCGTCAGGAACAACCATCCGTATCCGGTACGGGTGAAGGTCTCATCCCTCACCGACTCCATGGAAATCGTCACATCGCGGTTCACTGAGGTCACCATACCGGCGAACAGCGAGGCGCAGGTCACGTTCGCCATCCGCGTCGCCACTTCCGGCCACGCCACAGCCCACATCACATTGCTGGACCGCAACGGCGACACGTTCGGTTCCGCACAGAACACCGACATCACCAGCGTGCTGCGCATCAGCGACATGACCGGATTCATCATCATCGGCTTCTCGCTGCTGCTCGGCCTGGTCGGCCTCTGGCGCCAATTCCATCGAAAGAAGGACCCCGACGAATGAGCACCACGGTAGGACGCAATTCGCTGATCATGGCGTGCGGCACGGCCGCGTCACGTGTGACCGGCCAGATCCGCACCATCTTCCTCGTCGGCGCGCTCGGTACCACCGGTATCGCAGCCAACGCGTATCAGGCCGGCGCGCAGATACCGCAGGTGATCTTCAACCTGCTGTCCACCGGCGTGTTCAACGCGGTGCTCGTGCCGCAGATCGTGCGCACGCTCAAGCAGAAGGACGCGGATGAGCGACTCAGCAAGCTCATCACCTTGTCCATCGCGCTGCTGCTGGCCATCACACTGCTGATGGCGTCCGGCACGCCACTGCTGACGATGCTGTATCTCGACTCCAGCTGGACGCCCGCGCAAAGGGCGCTGGCGAACGCCTTCACGCTGTGGTGTATGCCCCAGATCCTGTTTTACGGCCTGTATACCGTATTGGGGCAGATCCTCGCCGCAAAGGGGCGTTTCGCGACGTATGCGTGGAGCTCCGTAGGCGCCAACGTCATCAGCTGCATCGGTTTCGGCGCGTTCATCATGCTGTTCGGCAACGCGGGACGGCAGCCGATGTCGTTCTGGACATCCGGCAAGATAGCCCTGACCGCGGGCGCCTGGACGGCCGGCGTGGCGTTCCAGGCCCTGGTGCTGTTCATTCCTTTGCTGCGTTGCGGCATCCACTACCGGCCTCGCTGGGGACTGCATGGGCTGGGGTTGCGTTCCATGGGCCAGGTGGCGGTGTGGAGCATCGCCATGGTGCTGCTCAACCAGCTGATGGGCATCGTCAATTCGCGTGTCAATACCGGCGCCCCGACCGCCGGCGGCGATTTGTACGGCATCGCGGGCAACGCGAGCTATCAGTACGCGTACACGATATACGTTCTTCCCTATTCGATCATCGCCGTGTCCATCACGACCGCGGTGTTCCCGCGCATGTCCCGCGCGATCAGCGAGCATCGTATCGGGGATGCCCGCGCCGACCTCAGCTCATCCCTGCGATCCACCGGTCTTGCGATGTTCTTCTTCACCGCGGTCATGATTGCCATGCCGGTGCCGCTGGTGAAGGCGCTGATTCCGTCCACGAATGTGCATGGGGCGATTCTGATATCCGGGCCTCTGATCGGCCTGCTGGTGGGATTGGTGCCCACCAGTGCGTTCCTGCTGGTGCAGCGCGCCTTCTACGCGTATGAGGACGGCCGCAGCCCGTTCCTGTTCGCGGCGGCCGACAACGCCGTGCAGTTGCTGCTTCTGCTGACCTCGCTGCGTTTCGCACCGCCGAAATATTGGACGCTCATGGTGGCTCTGTCGCTGAGCCTGTCATATATCATCACGTTCCCATGGGTGTTCTGGCTGTTGCGCAGACGATTCGGTGGGCGGATCGACGGCAAGCGCATCATCATCATGCATGTCAAGGCCCTGATTGCCGGTGCGGCGGCATGCGCGTGCGGACTATTCCTCAACCCGCTGGCCACGCGTTTGGTCGGAGCGAAGGTTTCCAGCGTCAACGGACATATGAGCTGGTGGCAATCCATCGTCATATGCGCGATTCTGACGATTGTGGTGACGGCCGTGTATGCCGGGCTGCTATGGCTGATGCGCGTGGAGGAGTTCTCCAGCCTGATCGTCACCATGAAGGCACGGCTGTTGCGTAGGACTTCCACTGCGACATCGGTATCGACACCGGCTGAGTCGGAAACCGAGGAAGCTCAGGCACAAAACGCGGAGGTCGAAGAGGGTACCACGACAATTGCGGAGAATGATAATCATTACGATGATTATTCGCTGGGTGACGATGGAATCTCGGAGAATGACGGTTCCGCGGAACGGGCCGCTGAAACTGTGACCGATCTCGAACGGCCGGTTCAGGACCACCCCAGGGGGATTCCGTCCGACAACCTTCCGCCTAGCTTCGCGCCGACGGTCAACCGTAAGGGCCAACGCCCGTCCATCAAGTCCGTCGTACTGCCGAACGCCGCGGCAAACGCAGCCGGTGCAGCGGCAGGTATCGCGGCCGGCAACAACGCCCAGCCGCGAATTCCCACCATACTGCCAACGCCGCATCATTCCACTCGTCAAGCCGCGTCCGTCGCGGCTGCACAGCCGACCATCCCCACGGCTAGAATGTCAGCATCACCACTATCTCAGCGCATGACAGCAGAGCACGGAGAAACAACTACTATGAAGCCTCAATTGGGAGATACCGTCATCGGTCGCTACACTCTCGTTTCTTCACTGCGCGAAAGTGACGGATTGAGCGCATGGATAGCCAATGACCGCATGCTGGCGCAGTCCTGCCAGCTGTTCATCATCACCGACACATCCGTTCTGCCGCAGATCAACGAGGCGGCTTCCACGCTCGCGCTGGCCAACAGCCGGTACTGCACGCCGGTGCTGCAGCTGCAGCACGTCGGCGATGCCGCGGTGGTGATCACCGAGCCGGACTCCGGTCTGGCGCTGGCGGAATACATGAAGCGTTCGTCTTCCTCGTTCCTCAGCTACGACGCGATTCGATCGATCGTGGGACAATGCACCCAGGCGGTTCAGGAGCTGTTGGACACGGGGCTGACCCATACCGCGCTGAGCACCGATACCATTCGCGTGAGCGTCAATGGCGTGCAGTTCGCCGACACTCCCGTCGCCGCCGCATTGGCCGATATCTGCAGCGGCATCGACGGTGATGTGATGTCGTATGAGCAGATGGCGACGCGACAGCTGGCCGCACTGCTGTACGCGCTGCTGACCAAGACGCCTTCAGGCGCGAACACGACGTTCGACCTGAATATGCTGCCCGCCGACGTTCCCACGGAATTCCGCGTGATCTGCAAGCGTGGACTGGCCCTGCACACCGAAGATGAGGAAGTCATCGTGCCGATGGCAACGCTGGCCGAGCTGAGCGCGCTGCTGGGCGCGTGGGAGCCATTCGGCAACCTGTCGGATCGTGACATCATATTGCCGTCGGTCAGTGGCAGCGCCTCGATCAGCATGGTGGCGTTGCGTGACACAAGCGATGACAAGATCGTGGAACTGCCGGATGGGCTGGTTACCTCGACGAAGCTGCCGGAATTGTCGATTTCCGAGGCGGGACTGGCAGCCGGCGCCGAGGCCAGGTTCGTCAACGAGCAGCGTCTCGCGCAGCAGGCGTTCCTGGCTCAGCTGCCCGGAGATCCGCCCTCGGCCGATCAGCCGGTCATCCCCGAAGCGGAATTGTTCGAACCGGATACCGCCGAGCCGTCGAAGACCCTGGCCTCCCTGCAATCGAAGGTCGGTCAGCTTATGGGCTCCTTGCGCAAGGACGGGGAGCCGGAGTCGCCGGTGACGACATCCACTGCGGAAGAGACCGCGATTGAGCAGCCGATGCCGGTGTATGCACCGCTGCCGGCATCGTTCCCGCCCGCCGCCAAGCCGCGTAGGTCCGCTACTGGCGCGACGCAGGCACGCACCGGCAACGGCGTGAACGTACCGGCAAACGCTGCTGGTGCGTCTGGTGTTGCGGGCAGTACCGGCAAACCCCGGACGACCGGTGCAACCGGTGAGATACAGAGCATCGTGGCCAATATGCCGAATGTTCCGCTGCCGGAAGAGGACGACAATGAGCGCACCCGCGCCGGCAGCATCCCGCCGTTGCCGCAGTCCGGTGAGGCGCAGGTGTCTGAAGGCGAGCAAACTGTGGCTGGAAGCCATCCCACGACCCGTGCGGCTCAGCCCATTGCCACGAATGCCATGCCGCAGCCGCGCACGCATATGTCGGAATCATTGGCCGCTCTTGCCGCCAGATCCGCCAAGGCTGCGGTGTCGGGCGACGCCGTAATGCCCCCGTCATTCGCAGTGTCGGCATCGGCGCCCGGAGCCAATGGAGCAGCCATCCCCGGATCATCGAAGTCGCGTACGCGGATGACGGCACCAATCAGCCGCGATGCCCTGCGGAACATGTCTGGCGGCCGTCCTGCGGCGGCTCCGGGTGCGAATGTGCCGGGTGTGCAGACACCGGCGCAGCGTGCCCAATCCGACGCCTTTGACCCCACGGTCACCGTTCCGCTGCTAGGCACTGATGGTACTTCGGTAGATCAGCTGCCGCCTATGGCCCAGATCATGCCGCCGAGCTTCGCGCCCCAGCAGGTGCACGATGTCAACGCAGCGAATGTCGGACGCAATATCGAGGAGGACCTGCCTGACCAGCCACTCTGGGGGCAGCTCAAGATCAAGGTCATCGCCATCGTCGTCGCGCTGGTTCTGCTGGTGGTGGGATTGGTCGCCGCATGGTTCATCCTGAACGGAGACAACCACGGTGGCGGATCCGACAATCAGGATTGGCCGAACAAGACCGACATCGATAACGTCCCGTTCGGCAACTCGACCACACAGAACTCCACGTCAAAGAACTCTGCGGCACAATCCGACATCGTGTACATCCGCGTTCTGTAGGCGACGCAGAAGTTCTCATAGGCACCCCTTCTACTCACGGGTAGGAGGGGTGTTTCATCGTACGCGGTGACTCACGCTGTGGACTTATGCTGTGGGCCCGTATCGTGCTCGTATTAGCTCCTCCGGTTTCCATGAACGCGGCATGCCTGTTTCGGCAATCTGAAAGCGACCAATCGGCATTCGAGGCGAATCCATGTCGTTGTTCGCCCACCGCTGGACGAGGTCAGGTCAACTCGCTATCGTAAGGGACATGACTGAACTTTCAACCATCATCATCGGTTCCGGCCCTGCCGGATATACGGCCGCAATCTACCTCGCACGCGCCGGGTATCGCCCGACCATTCTTGCGGGTGAGCTCACGCCGGGCGGCCAGCTGGTCAACACCACCACCGTGGAGAATTACCCCGGTTTCCCTGACGGCATTCTCGGACCGGAACTGATGGATCGCATGCGCGATCAGGCGGAGTCTTTCGGCGCATCCATCGAATATCTCGATGTGACGAGCGTCGATTTCAGCTCCTCCCCCAAGACCGTCACGTGCAGCGATGGAAGCCAATATCACGCCGATGCCGTCATCATCACCACCGGTTCACAGTACCGCAAGCTCGGCATTCCCGGCGAGGCCGAGTATTCCGGTCACGGCGTATCGTATTGCGCCACCTGCGATGGTTTCTTCTTCAAGGACAAGCCCATCGTCGTGGTGGGCGGAGGAGACAGCGCGCTCGAAGAGGCACTGTTCCTGACTCGTTTCGGCTCTTCGGTGACCGTGTTGCACCGCCGCGACCAGTTCCGCGCCTCTAAGATCATGGTCGAGCGCGTGCTGAACAATCCCAAGATCACCGTGAAAATGAATACGGTGGCGACAGCCATTCGCGGGCAGAAAAACGCCGCCGGCGAGCAGACAGGCGCTGATGCGGTAACCGCTGCGGCACCCGCAGCGCAGAACACCGGAAATCTTCTCTCGTTGAAGACGACTCCGATGCTGAATGTCTCCGGATCGGCATTGAATGCTCCCTCTTCGACCGGCATTTCCCTGTCGGCAAAGGCTGAAACCGCAGATGATTCCGCCGGCTTTGTGGACATTCGCGACACCGTGACAGGCGAGACGGGCACGTTGCCCGCCGAGGGCATCTTCGTGGCGATCGGCCATGAACCGGCCACGCGTTTTGCGAAGGGTTCCGTGGATATGGATGACGACGGGTACATTCTGGTCTCCGGTGCCGGAACGCATACTTCCATGCCTGGAGTGTTCGCCGCCGGTGACTGCGTTGACCGGGTGTACCGTCAGGCCATCAGTGCCGCAGGCATGGGATGCCGCGCCGCGCTGGACGCACAATCCTACCTGGCCTCACTGCACTGATCCAACAGCACAGCTCGACCCGTCGGCGAAATCAAACCTCATCACAGATGATGATATTGCTTCACCGGCGGGTTGAGCTACACAAATATTGCTTGCACTGTCAGTAATCACAAACGAAACGACAGACTGACCGAAATAGCGCTGCGGACGCTTACCAGCGCCGGAGAATCGCATCAGAACGACAATCCGCTCAAATCTAGCGCATTGTACTGGACCGATTGCAACTCATATTGCTCAACAGAGTTTTCGGTAATGCTTTTTCAGGTGCATGCAATAGAACAGTCATACGGACAGTTCATTGCGTTAGTCCTCTGACTGCAAATGCCACGACAGTTGCTTTATACGCGTTCTGCCGGAGAGGCAATGAATACCTCTCGGCAGACCAGATCATACGGCTCATGAACGGCATGACCGTTTCCCGTTGTGTGATGATGGCGGCTCACACCGTTGTGTGGCTCGCAACCTCACACCCATTTTGCCGCCGCGCCCTCGACTGCCGTGGGAATCAGCATGCTGAGAATGCGTTCCATATCCTCAGGGGAGGAAAACACGATTTCGATTCGACCGTGCTTTTGCGTACCCTTGATGGACACTTTGGTGTCAAAATGATTTTCAAGGTTGTTGACAATCGGAGAACCGGCCCAAGGATTGTTCTTCGTCGGCCTTACCTTCTTGGGCACGTTGCTTTCTGCGTTCTTCAGCGCCACGATTTCCTCGGTGCTGCGAACCGAAAGCCCCTCCCCTATGATTCGAGTGGCCAGTTTGTCGATTTCACTTTCGTCATTCAAACCAAGAAGAGCTCGCGCATGCCCTGCGGACAGTACGCCTGCGGCAACTTTCTTCTGCACGGACGCAGGAAGATTCAGCAGACGCAATGTGTTCGCGATTTGCGGTCGCGATTTCGAGATCGACTTGGATAGTTCAGCCTGAGTCAGGCCGAAGTCATCAATCATCTGCTGATATGCCGCCGCCTCTTCCAGAGGATTCAGTGCGACGCGATGAAGGTTCTCCAGCAGTGCATCACGCAGCATCTCGTCATCTGATGTGGTTTTGACAATCGCCGGAATCGTCTTCAGTTGTGCAAGTTGTGATGCACGCCAGCGACGCTCACCCATAATGAGCTCGTATTTCTGCGATGTTTCACGTGAAACATCACTCTTGCTGGACTCCCCAGCCTGACGCTTGCGAACCACGATCGGCTGCAATACGCCGACTTCCTTGATGGACGCGGCCAACTCATTCAGCTCTTCCTCATCAAAGACGCTGCGCGGCTGCTGCGCATTCGGAACGATGGAGCTGACAGGAATATCCAGCAGATAGCCACCCTCGACAGGCTTCAATTTTGGAGTTTCCTTATTATCCTTTTCCTTGCCGGATGTCTTTGTGCTCTCGGAACGCTGAGCCGGCTGCGTTTTCTTGGAATCGCTCGTCCCCTGTGCTGTTGCTCCGAAAAACATGTCACTGGGGTGTGCCATATCACTGATACCGGGCATGGCAACACGCTTGCCGCTCTTGGGCTTCTCCACCGTTGTGGACTTGTGTACGGCAGGAATGGAATCCTTCATGGCCGGAATGGTCTTACGCTTGATTTCGCCAAGACGAACCGGAGCGGTAGACTCACTGTGTTGTTCAGTACCGCTCTTATGGGATTCGACCTTCTCTGGCGCAGCCGCAGCTTTCTCTTGAGGGGCTTTCTTGTTGGCTGTCGTCTCCTCGGATTCAAGATCAACACCCAATTGCTGCTGTTCCGCATGAGCTGTTTTCGACTCACCGGGAAGTGCGGGGAACAGCGCACCCAATCCTTTACCCAAACGTGATTTTGAGGTCATGGGTTACTCTCCCCTCTTCGCGTCAATTGCAGCCAGCACCGAAGGCGATCGACGGGCGATTTCCAAGGCCGCTTCGCCATAGGCACTCGCTCCCATTCCACGCGGGTCATAGCTGATGACTGTCTTTCCGAAACTTGGAGCCTCGGATATTTTTACCGTACGGGGAATCGTCGTATCCAGAACGATACTCGGATAGTGACTCTTCACCTCTGAGAACACTTCCCTGCTGAGCAATGTTCGTTTATCAAACATAGTGACCAGCATAGTCGACACAGTCAAATTAGGGTTATAGTGCTCCTGCACCAATCCTATGGTATTGATAAGTTGACCAAGCCCCTCCAAGGCATAGTATTCAGCTTGGATCGGAATCAACATCTCAGACACCGCGCACATGGAGTTGATGACCAACAGGCCAAGACTCGGCGGGCAATCGACCAGAACATAGTCATAATGATTGTTCGGATCCTGCAGGAATGATTCGACGGCTTCCTTCAGCAGATTGTTGCGATTCGGCAGATCCGCCACTTCCAGTTCCGCACCCGAAAGTTCAATGGAAGCGGGAACCACATCGAGCCCTGGGATATCAGGACAGGTTTTCAGTACCTCTCCGATTGTCATTCGTCCTTCAAGAACGTCATATACCGAAGGATCGCTGGTGCCGTGAGGAACACCGCATGCCGTAGAGGCGTTCCCCTGGGGATCCATATCGATGACCAGAACGTGAGCTCCATGAGAGGCGAGAGCTGCGGCAATATTCACCGTTGTTGTCGTCTTGCCGACGCCGCCTTTCTGGTTGGCGACGGCCAGGCATCGGGTTCTCGATGGCAGGGGGAACAATGCGGCATTCAGGCGTTCATAGCGTGACGCCTCATCTGCAATCTCGGCGCCCAAAGAGGAACCATCATTCCCGAAAATCCTTCTGACCGTTTCAGAAGCAGATTCCATGGCAGGAATCGCAGAGGATTCCTGTGAATCATTGGATGTCATAGTCCCTCCTAAAAAACGAACAACATCTAATTTTTCCTAGTCGTATGGACATCTCAAGTTGTGCACAGCAATGTGGATAACTGTGGATAAGTATAGTGCATTAGTGTGTGAACACTTCGATCAACACTAGATAAACCGTTTATTTCCGCCATTTTCCTAATGTGGATTACATGTCGCAAATAATGTGGATAACTTTGTGCACTGTTTGAAATTGTGGATAACTCCATTCTTGCGAAACCATCGCTTTCGTGTTTGACATCCATTGTTTCACGTGAAACAATCTTCTGACAGTCAGCGATGTCGATGAAGATATAACAGCATTGTTTATGCGATCAAAGGCAATGGATATCGTCCATCTCGCCCCGCAATCCAACCTCCGACAGCGGAAGCAGAATTACGATTCCCGTCAGCAGGGGCATGGGATTATCGTGTGACTCCCACCCATGGGAGCCACACGATAATTAGCGCTTGTCGACGAGAACGACGTGCGTGGATTCGAGACCGGGAGCTACTGGAGCTTCAACGACACGAGCACGCACTCCCCCGGCATGGGAAATTTGATGCTTCGCCTTTTCAATCTCAGCCTGCGCCGAACGGCCTTTCAATGCGACCAGTCGACCTTGAGGGCGAAGCAGAGGCAACGTCCAACCGGCAAGCTTGGTCATTGGCGCCACTGCTCGACAGGTCACTACAGAGAATGGTTTCAATTCACCTTCGTGGTGCTTGATACGATCGATGACTTCGTCGGAACGTGCGCGAATAATCGTAACATTCTGCAGGTCCATGTCATCCACGCACTCTTGCAACCATTCGACACGACGTTCCATGGGCTCAATGAGTGTAAACGCACAATCCGGCATGCATGCTGCCGCAACGATTCCAGGGAAACCGCCACCACTGCCAACATCGGCAATGGTCTTTGCCTTGCTTCGATTGGTGACTTCCCGAATGAACGGGACGCATGCGGCGGAGTTGAGGATATGACGTTCCCAGATGATGGATATGTCGCGTGGGCCTATCAATCCACGCAACTCACCCTCGCGGGATAGTTTCACGTGAAACACTTCGAGCTTGTCGTATGCTTCGCCCAATGCCTCACGAACTATTGCGGAATCATCTAGCTCATCACCAGATGTTTCACGTGAAACAATATCGCTCACTCTTCGCTACCTTCATCGACGTCGGATTCATCGGCGCTGCTCTTCATGTAGATGGTGACATAGCGACGCGGCTCTTCACCGTGAGAACGAGACTTCAGCCCCTCCTCGCGAACCACATCATGAATGACCTTGCGCTCGAACGAATTCATCGGTTTCAAATCAACGGGCTCACCGGTGTCATGCACTTCATCAATGGCATCAAGTGCAATGTCACGAAGACGCTGACGCTTGCGCTTCAGGAACCCGTCAACATCAACAATCAGATGCGAGCGTTCGCCGGTCTTCTGCTGAACAGCAAGCCGGGTAAGCTGCTGCAAAGCATCGACCACTTCACCATTGCAACCAATGAGATGCTTGATATCCGTATCGTCATCAGCGATGATCTGCACCATCGGACGACCGTTGCGAACACCCATCTCGATATCGCCTTCGTAATCGGCGATGTCCAATAAGCCTTCCAAGTAGTCGGCGGCGATGTCAGCTTCTTCATTGAGCTGATCGATCGTCGTGGTCTCCTCCTGCGCCATATCACCACTCCTTTAAGCGAGTATTACTTCCATAGTGTAAAAAAAGGAAACCTCACGGTCAAATAGAGGTTTCCAATCGTGTCACTTTTTCTTGCGATTCTTCCGCTGGGGCTGCTTGCGCTGGTATCCCCGCTCCAGACGAACAGCGGCTTCCTGGCGCGCCTTCTCCAGTTCCTCTTCCTCAATCGAAAGCTGTCCGGCCTTGGCGCGACGAGCATTCTCCTGACGATGATCTCGAATCTCCTTTTCCTCAGCTGCACGGGAACCCGGGGTCGGGAACTTGTACACCTGGAACAAGGAACGGGCAAGGTTGCATGCGTTGTTGGTCAGCCAGTACACCAGCACGGCGAACGGGAACATGATGCCGGAGAAGATGTACATGATCGGGAAGCCCCAGGTCATGGCCTGCTGCATCTTGTACGTGGATCCCTGCATCGAAGCCTTGGGGAGGTTCTTGCGCATGTTGTTGAACTGCATGTACCACATGCATGCGCACATCAACAGGATGAAGAAGCCGATGACGACCTTTCCGGAATTGTTGGCCGTACCGAAGGTATCGGTGACGCTGACACCGAAGACGCGGGTTTGCGCGAACTGCTTGGCAGTCGCCTGATCGAATGCGCCAAGCGCTCCCCTCTTGCCGGTCGCGATATACGGAATGGCGGAAAGCATGTAGAACATGCACATGAACACAGGACCCTGAATGACGGCGGTCCAACACGACCCCATGGGGTTGGCGTCATTGTCCTGGTAGAGCTTCATCATCTCACGGCTCATGGCCTCTTTGCTGGCCTGATCCTTTTTGCCCTTGTACTTGTTCTGAATATGCTGCATCTTGGGCTGCAAGGCCTGCATCTTGCGCATCGACTTCATCTGCTTGAGATAAATCGGCAAAATACAGGCGTGCACCACGAGCACAAGGAACACGATCGCCAGCACCCAAGAGATGCCGATCGGTGCCATGCCCAGCAGGGTGAGGAACTTATGGAACAGGACCATGACCTGGGTCATGAGCCACTCAAGTGGGGTCAGCAGCTTATACAGCCAGCCCCAAATGCCTCTGTCAAGAAGAAATTCTCCGGAAGTGTTCATCAGGCCATCTCCTTAATCATCGGCCATTGGTGTGAGTCGAGGCTTCTCATATGCCTTCGACCAGCGAAATCTGTAGCACAGTGAAAAATGTTGCGGAACATCATCGATGCCGCCACGACTCCAAGGGTTGCAGCGAAGAAAACGCCAAATAAACAGCACGATTCCTCTTACCGCGCCGAAGCGCCGAACCGCAGTGATCGCGTAATGTGAGCAACTCGGATAGTACTTGCAGCATGGCGGCGTTTTCGCCGAAATGGCCCTCTGGTACCACTTGATCATGCCGATAAGCGCCGATCCGATGGCTGACATCAGCGACTCACCCTGCGTTCATGCGTAGTCGTGACTTTGGCGAAGCAACGGGAAAACTGTCGGTCAAGGTCAGCGAAATCGACACGCGATGCGCTGGGTTTGGCTCTCACGACGATATCGCACTGCATCGGAAGCATATCTTCATATCGTCTTGCGAGCACACGAAATCGACGCTTCACACGATTACGCGTTACAGCGTTACCAACAGCCTTGCTGACGGCAAGTCCCATACGTCTCATGATATCCGCAGATGCCTGAACATCACGGGTATCGTCATGCACCACAAAGTGCACGACGATATCCGAATCCGTCACCTTGAAGCGACGCTTCAGCACTGCGATGAAGTCACGATGGCTTTTCAGCCGCTTCACTCGCCTTCGTCACCTACCGCAATCAGGCGGACAGAGACTTACGTCCCTTGTTACGGCGGCGGTTGATCATCGCGCGGCCGGAACGGGTGCGCATGCGCACGCGGAAACCATGCTTCATCGAGCGACGGCGGTTGTTGGGCTGGAATGTCCTCTTCATAGTTATGCTCCCGGTTTTTGCCATGCTGATGCACGGCTCTCATGAGTCAAGCTCTATAACGGTACTCTGAGCCATGCCCAAAAATCAAAATGAAAACAATTTCTTCACGATTTATCAGTGTGTCGTGCCCCTTGCAGAGCAGCGGAAAACATTGGAAACACGCCAAAACATGTAGAAAAGTTATCCACAAATTACATGAATGTTATTCACAATTGAGGCGACACAACACGCTAAGCTGTGGATAACTTGGCTAAAGTGGAGTACATATATCCTGTTGTTGTTGTACTTATTATAGCTACCGTAGCGCATCCGCTGCGGTGCGCACCGGCACACATACCTGAAGGAGGTCACAATGTCGGATGACCTTCTCGGTCCAGCCGGGCAAGCCACGCGGATATGGTCGGACACGCTGCGTCTGCTCAAGCAGAATCCCACGCTGTCGCCGCGTGACAAGAGCTGGCTTGAAGGAGTCGTACCGGAAGCGGTATATGGCACGACCATCGTATTGTGCGTAAGCAACATGGCCACGCAGCAAGCGTTGCAGAATGAACTCAATGCGCCGCTGCTCAACGCTTTGAAAATCATATCCGGAAACGACATGTTCCCGGCGTTCAAAATCGTGGCTCCTCAGGTGTCCCAACCGGAACCGCAGCCGCCGGCATCCCGGCATCCCGATACTGCGGCGAAACCGAGCGAACCGTTCCCTGCGAATCCGTCGCCGACCGTCGCCGATCTGGCTCAGGAATCCTACATGCCCAACAGCATGCAGTCAATCTCCTCCATCGATTCGATTTCCGCGGAAATGACGGAGGCGAATCAGCAACCAGGCGCCTCGGCTCCTCGAATACCCGGCGAGCCGAGTTTTCCGGTACGGCAGCAGAAGGTGATGCGCGATCCGGAAACCCATCTGAACAAAAACTCGACGTTCGACACGTTCGTTCCCGGTGATTCCAACCGTTTCGCACGCACTGTCGCGCTTGCGGTCGCCGAGGGAACCGGGCAGGAATTCAACCCGTTGTGTATCTACGGCGGATCGGGACTGGGCAAGACCCACCTGCTCAACGCCATCGGCAACTATGCATTGGTCAAGGATCCCACGCTCAAGGTCCGATACGTCAACAGCGAGGAATTCACCAACGAATTCATCGAGGCACTGCAGACCCCGGCCCAGAGCCAGAACCGTATCGCCGAATTCAACCGCCGATACCGCGAGGTCGACGTGTTGCTCATTGACGACATCCAGTTCCTCGGCGGCAAGGAAGCGACCCTCGAACAGTTCTTCCACACGTTCAACGCGCTGCATCAGGCCAACAAGCGTATCGTGATCGCGTCCGATGTCGCGCCCAAGAACCTCAAGGGCTTCGAGGCACGACTCATCTCGCGTTTCGACTCCGGACTCACCGTCGATGTCAAGCCGCCTGATCTTGAGACCCGCATCGCTATTTTGCGCATGATGGCTTCGATGAACGGCACTTCGACACCGAATGACGTGCTGAATCTGATCGCGGAGCGCTTCACCGAGAACATCCGCGAGCTGGAAGGCGCCCTGATTCGCGTGAGCGCGGTGGCATCGCTGAGCAGTCAGCCGGTGACCCGCGCGCTTGCCGAGCAGACGCTGCAGGACTTCTTCACCACCGACGTGGAAATCAAGCCGACCGACATCATCGGGCAGACGGCGAAGTACTTCCATCTGACATTCGACGACATCGTCGGGCGCGCGCGAACGAAAAACATCGCGCTGGCCCGTCAGGTCGCCATGTATCTTGCCCGTGAGATGACCAGCATGAGCCTGGTCGATATCGGCGAAGTGTTCGGCGGCCGCGATCACACCACGGTCATGCACGCGTATACCCGCGTCAGCGATGATATGCAGGAAAAGCCTGAAATTTACAACTACGTGACCGAGCTGACCGCGCGCCTCAAGCAGCGCGGCAATGAGTGACGACAGTCGTTTTCTCTCGGCTGTGCAACGGTCCCGTCTGGCACGATCGCGCTGAGACACCAAAAAACGCTTTTTTTCGTCGCTGTGCGTGATTCTGCTGGATGAAGGCCTGATTCGTCACCGTCGACAGGACCTATCAGACTCAAATAATATAGACATACATATTTAATCTGTACAATAAAACAGGCGCAACACGCCGAACGATCTGCTGATTGAAGGAAAAGTTATCCACATGCTTATTCACAAATGTGGGTAGAGCCTGCGGATAACTTGTGGACTACTGCACATTTTTTGTGGATGAACAGTGGATTAATCCACAGGAAATGTGGACAATCAAAACAGTTCGCCGAAAATGTGGATAACTCGGTACTTATGCACATTTTGTCCGGAAAGTTATCCACATAATCTGTGGGTTACTCAGCCCATATAAACACAAGGATTCGCGCAGTTATCCACACTATCCACAGGGCTTATTACTACGACTATCTTATTTCTCTTTCGATAACCGTCGTGATGATAACTCACTTCGCGCATGAGAAAAAACAATCCGAACATGACCCGCTAGAATGTTGCCAAGCACATCGTGAAATGAGGGAACCCATGAAAGTAGAAATCGATTCCGCGGCTCTCGCCGACGCCGTAGCCTGGACGACCCGCGTCATCGACGCCCGACCGGCGAGCCCCATCCTTGCAGGTATCCAGCTCGAAGCCATCGACGGCACCCTTCAACTGTCCGCGTTCAATTACGAGATTTCCGCCCGTCACCACATCGAGGCCGGTATCGACGAACCCGGAACCGCACTGGTACTCGGCAAACTCCTCGCCGACATCACCAAGTCACTGCCTGCCGAAAAGACCTACCTGTCGACCGACGGCTCCACCATGACCATCAACTCGGGCAAGTCCACGTTCACCATGCAGCTCATGCCCGATGCCGAATACCCGGATCTGCCGGTCGTGCCAGCAAAGCTCGGCCAGGTCGACGCACCCACGTTCATCCAGGCCGTAACCCAGGCCAGCGTCGCGGTCTCCCGCGAGGAGAACCGCCCGGTGCTGACCGGCGTGCGCATGCAGTTCGACGGCGACAAAGTCACCATGACCTCGACCGACCGTTTCCGCCTGTCCCGCGCCACGTTCACCTGGACGCCGCAGAACATCGACACCTCTACGACCACACTGGTGCGCGGATCCCTGTTGCGCGACGTCGCCCGCGCACTTGACGATCACCAGAACGTCGTCATCGATTTCGACGCCGACAACCCCACGCTGCTCGGTTTCGAGAACGCCGGACGCGTCTCGACATCCCAGCTGATCGACGGCGAATTCCCTGCGGTCGACCGCCTGTTCGCCGACGAATACCCGATTCAGGCCGTCATCGACAAGCAGCTGCTGATCGCCGCCATCAAGCGCGTCGCGCTGGTCGCCGAACGCAACGCCCCGATCCGCATGGTGTTCTCCGGCCAGGAAGTCACCCTGTCCGCCGGCGCCGTGGACGAAGCCCAGGCGCAGGAAATGCTGGACATCGACATGGACGGCGAAGACATCACCGTCGCGTTCAACCCGTCCTACCTGATCGAAGGCCTGAGCGCCATCACTGAGCCGTTCGTGCGCATGAAGATGACCACGGCCGTCAAGCCCGTCGAATTCAACGGCCAGCAGGAGGCGGACAGCGACGAATCGATGGATTACCGCTATCTGCTCGTCCCGATGCGTTTCAACAGCTGAGCCCGACGGCTGAACACTGGAATCCGAATCGAATCGCCGGCACCGCCGAAACACACGGTGCCGGCGATGACATGACAGGAGCCCATCTTGTACATTTCGCGTCTTGCGCTTGACCATTACCGGTCATGGAACCATTGCATGCTCGACCTCACGCCGGGCATCAACATCCTGCAGGGGGCGAACGGGCTTGGGAAAACCAACATCGTCGAAGCGATAGAAGTGCTGTCCACGGGCCTGAGCCATCGCACATCCAGCTCGGTTCCGCTGGTGCAGCGCGGCGAACATGCAGCGACGATCCGGGCCAATATCGAATCCGTGACGGATCCGGAGCCCGCTGATGATGGCGTCAATGCCAGCGCTGATGCCGTGGATATCTCGGACATGAAACCGGTCCGGCAGACACAGACCACCACCCTTGAGGCCACGATTGCGGCACGCGGCGCCAACCGCGCCCGCATCAACGGCGGGCAGTCGCGGTATCTGCGGGAGATTCTCGGCACGCTGCCGACCGTGAGCTTCACCCCGGAGGATCAGCAGCTTGTGGCGGGCGACCCCGCCGTGCGCCGCTCGTTCATCAACCAGGTCGCCTCGCTGCTGATTCCCGGATATGCGAACCGGTTGCAATCATTCACGCACGTCGCCAAGCAACGGGCGGCGCTGCTCAAACAGCTCGGTCAATGGCAGCGTGCAGGATCCCCGATTGACGCCGCGCTCAGCGGGCTGGAGATCTGGACCGGACAGTTCATCGAGGTGGGAGTCGCGCTCAGCCGCGACAGGCAGCGCATCATCGCGGAACTGAACAAGTCGTTCGGCCCGCTGTATGCCAGATTGGCCGGTGTGGCGGGCGACTTGCCGTCCAATGCGGAAATTCAGGATGCCGCGCAGGATGGTGGTGAGCAGGCAGCGGTCGAATACGTGCCGTCATTCGATGAGATCCTTGGAACACAGGCGCCCGAACCGCTGATAAGCCAGCATTTCCAGCGCATCTATCCCGGCGAGGTGTCTCGCGGCGTCAATCTGATCGGCCCGCAACGAGATGACCTGTTGGTGACGCTCAATGGCATGCCGGCCAGGGAATTCGCCTCCAACGGCGAGATGTGGACGTTGGCCCTGGCATTGAAGATGGCACAATACCGGGCCCTCTGCGAGTATTTTGACACCAGGCCGGTGGTGATTCTCGACGATGTGTTCGCTCAGCTCGACGAATCGCGCCGCACCGAGATCCTGCGTTTTGCCGCGGCTCAGGATCAGGTACTGATCACCGCGGCCGCGGAAAGCGATATTCCGATACTGCCGGCGAATGAGTCGGCAGAATCCGGCGAGATACCGGTGAACCGCATCGCAGTGGCCGATCTCAAACGGCGCGACGAAGCGGATGCCGAGAGGGCCGGCGAACAATGACCGAACCCCGCAAGCCGAATACGCCGGGCGGGCCGGGGGCACCGAGCAGGCCCGACAAGCCGGGCAGCGCGGTCAAGCCGGGCAATGTACACGATTCGCACGAGCCGATTTGCGCGACCCTGCATCTCGACCAGCGCAAACTGCCCGCCACGGTGTTCGAGCACATCGCCAAGATGGCGGGAGGAAGGCGTCAGCGGATGATTGACGCCGAGGCCGCATGGGAGAACTTCGGCAAGCCGGGCCGTGACCCGAGCACCTTGGGCAGCGTAACGGCGCTGATTGCGAATAACGGTCATTGGATACCGTATCTGAAAATCGCGCAGCTGCGCAATCACTGGGATCAGGTGGTCGGACCGGTCATCGCCCAGCATTCGCAGGTCATCGGGCTGCGCGACGGAGTCATGACCATCCGTGCCGATTCCGCGGCTTGGGCCACCCAGCTCACCTACCTGATTCCGCAGCTGGAACGTACCATCAAGGAGCGCCTGCAGGGGTTGGACGTCCACAAGATCCAGGTAACAGGCCCCCGTGCCGCGACATTTCGCGGCTCAAGGATGAAGAGGCGCTAAATTCGCTCAGAGAGCCAAAGTCCCCGTAGACGGGTAGGATTGGCGGATAATAGGTTCAGCGCTTAGAAACCCCCGTTATTCGCGTTTTAGAGCGTATCGCCCGCAGAACAACCTTTCATGACGAAAGAATATGCAGGAAGGAAACCGTTAGTGGCAGTTCTTGAATCGGATTCCGAACATGAATCCCGTGACGAGTCCGGCATGCCTGAGCAGGCTCCGGGCAGCGGTCTGACGGCGAGCAGCGCCGAGCAGCATGACCGCGAGGTCGATGAAGCCATCGCCCAGGACGAGCTCGATGACGCCCAGCTTGACGACACCTTATCGCCCGACCATTATGACGCCAGCGACCTGAAGGTGCTGGAAGGCCTTGAGGCGGTGCGCATCCGCCCGGGCATGTACATCGGCTCCACCGGCCCGCGCGGTCTGCACCACCTGGTCTACGAGATCGTCGACAACTCCGTCGACGAGGCACTGGCCGGCTACGCCACGCATATCGAAGTGACGATCCTGCCGGACAACGGCATCCGCGTCGTTGACGACGGTCGAGGCATCCCGGTCGACGAAGTTCCCGGCGAAGGCGTCTCCGGCGTCGAGACCGTGATGACCAAGCTGCACGCCGGCGGTAAATTCGGCGGCGGCGGATACGCGGTGTCCGGCGGCCTTCACGGTGTCGGCATCTCCGTGGTCAATGCGCTGTCGACGCGAGTCGATATCGAAGTGCGGCGCCAGGGATTCCACTGGACCCAGACATACGTCAATCAGCATCCGACGGCCCGCCTCGCCAAGGGCGCCCCGATGGCCGAGGATGAGTCGACCGGCACTTCCGTGACGTTCTGGCCCGATGCGGCGATCTTCGAAAGCACGGTATACGACTTCGAGACGCTGCGCTCCCGCTTCCAGCAGATGGCGTTCCTGAACAAGGGACTGAAGATTTCACTCACCGACCTGCGCGAGCCGGATCTGGCCGGCGACGAAGTGGCCGGCGATGACGATTCCACCGAGCCGAAGCACCAGAGCGTGACTTACCAGTACATGAACGGCATCAAGGATTATGTCTCGTACCTGGTCAAGTCCCGCAAGGCCACTCCCGTCGAGGAGGATGTCATCGATTTCGAGGCCGAAGACCTCAAGATCGGCATCTCGGCCGAGGTCGCGATGCAGTGGACCACCGCGTATTCCGAGGCTGTGCACACGTTCGCGAACACGATCTCCACCACAGAAGGCGGCACGCACGAAGAAGGCTTCCGTGCAGCGCTGACCTCGCTGGTGAACCGGTATGCGCGAGACAAGAACATCCTCAAGGAGAAGGATGACAACCTCTCCGGCGACGATGTGCGCGAAGGCCTGACCGCCGTCGTGTCCGTCAAGCTGACCACTCCTCAGTTCGAAGGGCAGACGAAGACCAAGCTCGGCAACTCCGAGGCGAAGACCTTCGTGCAGCGCGTGATGACCGACAA
>ERZ825670.1286-NODE-1286-length-28225-cov-3.464963_pt1 | contig 28225 bp, 29 predicted proteins | sample MGYA00519929_ERZ825670 | MGnify/ENA primary metagenome ERZ825670 (study PRJEB31778, sample SAMEA3449207) | human gut metagenome | biome: human gut; feature: human-associated habitat; material: faeces | place: United Kingdom | collected 2010/2012 ...
CTTTCTGTTAAAGTGCGGAAAGGGAGAATTATATTATAAGCATCGGCGTGGGGCTTTCGACGTTGCTCGTTTCGACGAACAGGGCAATGCGAGAGCCTTTACATTGTGGAACGAGCAACAGGACTGGCTCCACGTTTTGTGTGTATATGGAGCGAAAAAATTAAAACATCAGAACAGTTGGGAGTCGCTGTTTTTTGAAAACAGAGAATTATGCGACTTGAAAAATGGTTCATTTCTAATTTGGACGATTCCCAAAGAAAGATCATAGTCCAAAGTATCAATGATGATATAATTGTACAAGGTGCGGCTGGAAGTGGAAAAACAAATTTGGCAATACATCGTGCTTTGCAAGCAAAAGGGAAAGGTAGCTATGCAATAGTGATCTTTACTGTTGCTCTAAAACGTATGATAGCTTATGGCATGCAAGCTCTTGGATTAGATAAAGAACGTATAGCTTATGAATGGGCTTGGACTAATAGGGGCTTTGATTTGACCGGCGATGTTTACTGGGAAAGAGGGAATAGAAATATTTTATACTTAGTAAATGATTTGGATATTAGGAAATTTGTTCGCTCTGAAAAATCACCGACTTCATATGGGATTGATTTTGCGGATTGGGTCGATTATAGATTTTATAATGCTTTTGGTAGACGTGTTAGTTGGTTCGAAGAAACAACATATACATCAGGCTTTGATGTAACAAATATAGAAAAGTTTGAATTGATACCCAGTGGAACAATGTATAAACAGTCGGAAGATGTGATTGATTATTTAATCATAGATGAGGCACAAGACTTCAATATTTTAGATTACAATAGCAAAATTATCCCTCATAAAGGGAAAAGTCTTTCGTTGTTTGGTGATTCTGTACAACAGATGAATTATAAAGGAAGTTCAATAGATGAAATTGCAAGTGTATTAAATTATAAAAGGTTTACTTTAGAATATAATTATCGTTTACCTAAGTCTATAGCTAAGGTAGCTCAACAACTTCAAGATATCAAAATAGATTTACTAACAAATAATCTAAAAGACGGAGGAAACAGTGATTATCCTAATTATCCCAAACCTACAATAACAAAATATTCATCGAAGGAAAAAGAACTTGAAGGTATTGTAAATCGAATAAAAATGGAAGATTTAGACGATGTAGCAATACTTCTCCCAAATGAAGAAGATGTTCGTGAAGTTAACAAATATTTAAATGACCGTGGTATAAAAACGCAAGTACATTACAGAACTGGAAAAGTTGTGCCATTTCGTACAATAAATACATTGGATTTTTCAAACAATGACTTACCATGCATCTTAACATATTATGCGGCGAAAGGTTCTGAGTTTGACAATGTGTTTGTACCATTTGCAAATGAAGCCAATGGATGCACACGCAATTCTTTTTATGTTGCTTGTACAAGATCCTCGCGTAGTTTATATATATCCTATGCGGGTAAGCGCATCTCATATCTAAACAATGTTTCTCCTGATTTTGTCGTAGAAAACGAAATACAATAGTTATTATGCAGTACTATATAAATGTAACATCGTGGAACCTTTTAGAATCATTCGTAACTGAAAGTCTGTCACCATTCGCATTTTATCAAAAACGTAATTTTGGTAATAATTTGAGTCGGTACTTAGATAAGGCTAATGAAAAAACTAATTATTTGATTTTATCAACAAAAGATCAAGGAGGTGATTATGTAATCAAGATAGATGAAAATCTGTTAGATACTTCCTGTATATTTCCCATACGAAAAAGTAAAACTTTGTTTATTTACAGCAAAACAATCTTTTATAAAAAAGGGAGTGTTATGTTCAGATTTTCATCTGAAGATTTACGAGATTCACTTATAGCTGAATCACAAATATTGTCTGAAGTAAAATGTATTGAGAAATATTCTTCAGACTTCTTTGTTGAATTTGTAAAACAAGTGGACACCAAAGAGCAGTCGAAAAGAAATGGGGATAATCCTTTTTCATTCCAACAAGATGAATTTATAGAGCAGGACAATATATATAATAAAATCAAAGGAGCAATAGTCTCTTATGTTCGTGGAGCATCTTCTTCGGTAAAGGGGGATATGCAAATTTTAACCATCAAAACTACGGATTTAAAGAATGATTTTGCAGGACTTAATACATCAATTATGGTAAATGAATGTTCCGTATCAAATACGAGCAATTTCATCCATTTAATTAGGGAATGCAAGGATTTATATTTAAGAACGATAAAGAAACAAACTAATCTTTTTGATATTATCGAACAGCAGTTTTGTGAAATTGTAAAACTTGCATCAAAACGAGAAGCAGAAATATCAAGCTTTTACAGTCTTGATAAAAAGGAACGTGAAAACTCCTTGTTACGTGAAAAAGAAGATCTTGAAAACAAACTTTTTAGCATTGAATCGGAAACAGAACTTGCTAAATTAAACGAAGAACTTGGGCTTATTAAAGCTGAAGAAAAAGAAAGAGGAAAATTGTGTGGTAAATCTCGTAAATACTATGAAAAAGGAACAGAAAAATATAATCGGAAAAAGTTTCTCCAATTTGAAATAAAAAGATTTGAAGAAAGTCATGAAGAATATCGTAGTCTAAAGAATCGTATTGCTGACATAAGGCAGCAATTATCTAACTTGACAAATGTTCCTACGACATACGACGCAGCTATTAGCGCGTTGTTTGTGCGAATAAGTGACATCATCAATGATGTCTTGCGCAATATTAAATCTAACATTGAGCCCACATCAGAAATAGATTATTCAGTTTTGAGTATGTCTGAGATTCCATTTCTAAATGTGACTATTCCAAACTGTTCGCAGGCAGAACTTGATTTCTTAAATGTTACTTTAAGAGAAATATTCCTATTGGGAAATTCTAATATATCAGAGGCATATATATTGAATTTGATTGTTGCAGCGGCTACGGATTTTAAATCATTCCCTGCTGCAACTACAAAGGAAGGACAACTTATGATAAGTACATTGCAAACGTATTGGAAATATAAAAACAATAAAGTTTCAGGATTTGAAATACCATGTAACCTACCTGTGTTTTCTTCAATAATGGCATTTTTTGTAAAGCCTTTTGGATTTGATCAAATGGAGAGATTTATGCAAAATAGGGGCATCAATTACAAACAATACGGTTTTATGCTTTGGGGGTGTGCCATTGGATATGCTTCTCTTCCCAAAACATTTACTAATTTGCTTTATTCAAATGATAATATATATAAGAAAATGGATGAGTATCTATTTTCAGTACATAAAAATATTGAATTGCAACGCCCCTGCAATCAATAGGAAAAGTAAAAAGGGGCTAAATTTACAATCTTATGGGAGTCTTAAAACTTTCCGTGCTTGAAGAGCAGAACAAAGAGTTAAAAAAGAAGATGAGGATTGTTTCAAAAGATGGCAAGCCTTATCATGTGTCTAACTGTGGATGTCCATGTGAATGCTTCATTAAAGAAGGCGAAATTCGTATGGATGACATAGAGGTTTCTGCCAGTTGGAATATAGACTAATCTGTTCTTTAGCATTTGGGAGATGCCGTATTTTCATATGACATCTCCCAACTTATTATAAAAATCATGATGGAAACTATTACGTTTAAAACAGAATTAGGAAACTCTTATTTGTATAGTCCTGCACGTAAGGTCGTAATACCAATACCGCTGTACGTTCACGAAGATTTGTTATCTGGTAATCTCAACAATAATAATTTTCTGTCAATACTAAAAAAAGGAGGATACCTTGATAACTTTAATAGTGATTATTCGGGAAGAATCTCTGAAAAAAATATAGAAACTTCTATAAGGGATGTATCACAAGTTGTTTTTGAAATGACAACTGCCTGCAACCTTCAGTGCGAATATTGTTGTTATAGCGATGGATATACAATTTTTCAAAAAAGGCAAAATGGGAGGTTGGAGTTTTCAACTGCGAAAGTCGTATTGGACTATTTAGCCAGAATTTTTAAATCAAAAATACAGACTGGGTTATGCTCTGAACCATTTGCAATAAGTTTCTACGGTGGTGAGCCTTTGATGAATTTTCCAATTATCAAAGAAATAGTGGAATATGCAGAACTGCTTAATTTTGAAGGGAAAGAAATTGTATTCACAATGACTACTAACGCAGTATTGATAGATAAATATGCAGATTTCTTATCTAAGCATAAATTCCGAATATTGGTTAGTTTGGATGGTAATAAGAAACATGATTCTTATAGAAAAACAGTTTCAGGAAAAAATTCTTTTGATATAGTATATAAGAATCTTAAATTTGTTCAAAAGTATTACCCAGCCTTATTCTCTAAAATTCGCTTTAATGCCGTTTATACGGACAAAAGCGAGGCTGTGGATATTCTTAATTTCTTTATGACGGAATTTGGTAAATTTCCACAATTTAGTCAACTGCACAAACCAGATTTAAGCGCTAAGGAATTTAATAAAATCAAATCCATGTATAAAGAAATTGAAATACCATATGAATTATCTATGCATAAGGATTTGATATTGGAAAGTCCAATACATAAGCGTATATTTGAATTTTGTATGAAACTTTCAAGACATACTTATCATAATGAGGGAGAATTATCTAATAATGATATATCCATTTTGAATTACCCAACAGGAACATGCGTACCTTTTTCTAAACGCATATTTGTCACATTCGATGGAAATTTGTTTCCTTGTGAAAAGATAAATCGTGATATACCATGGGGATATGTAGATTCATCTGGAAAAATGATTATAAACGCTTCTGATATAGTTGAACGGTTTAACTCTATGCTTGATAAATATGAACGAATTTGTTCCACTTGTTATTTGCAACAATGTTGTATAAAATGCGCTTTCCAATCAACCGACTTTAATTGTGATAATAAAAAATCTAAAGAACAATTTAGAAAAATGCTTTCACAAATATATTCTTATATTGAGAAACATCCGGATATTGTCAATTTGTTAGAAGAAAATGTCGTAATAAAATGAAATACTTTTGTGTCTTTCCACATTGTTGCGTTAAAACGAATGGGGATAGTGTTTTAATCATAAACCCACAAACAAAGCAATATGTGTATAGTGCGTCATCAACAATCGTTGAAAGTTTTGTCAAAAATAAGGATAGCTATTCTTATTGTATATTTGACGAAAAGAATAAATTTTATGTTGATGCAATATCTAAGGAATTAGGCTATATAATAGTATCTGAATTTCCTCCTTATAATCCAAATCCAAAGATTTCTTTTGTTTCTTCAATGAGTAAAGAAAAGAAAGCTTTAGGATATAATACAGGATGGTATGTTCCATCGTTTATCAAGTTCCTATCAATTCATTTTAACAACATACATTTGTATTTGCCTCAAAATAATCTTTATGATCAATTAGAATATCCAAAACAGGGAGTAAATTCATATAAAATGGATAAGCAATTGTGGAGAGAAGTTTTTACTGTACTAAGTAATTCTCCTATTGAGATAATAATATTATGTGGCGATATAGATGAATTGTTATTAGATACACTTTATAAAATAGGACAAATGTATCATAACCGGGTGGTGATACGAACTGCAATTTGTGAATATGAAAAAGTAAAAAAACTTTTGTGCGAATACTCAAATCTAAAAATTGAACTTATCGTTAGCAATATTACAGAACTTGACAGGTTGTTAGAAACAAGTGATGCGACATTTAATAATATAGCATTCATAATGCCTTTGCTTTCTCTTGATGATTTCAAGTCTTTAGATACTCTTAATCTTCAGATACAATATGTACCACTTATATATGATATTAAATTGCAATCTGATTTGATAGAACAAATGCAACTTAATTTTAATGATATTCTGAGTTGTTCTACATCTATCGAAGATTCTTTAATAAAGGGGAAAATAAACAGTAATTTTTGGGGTAACTGGGAGAATGGATTATTGTATGTCGCAGATGAGTTTATAGGCGATATAACACAAGAATCGATTTATCCAATACTAAATAAATGGCTGCAAAAGTCACAAAATTCTTGGATGATGACCCGCGATAAATATTCAGCATGTAATGACTGCCTTTTTGCAACGATTTGTCCCAATATATCTATCTATGAAAAACAAGGGCTCTTAAAAAGAGCTTGTCTCGAAAATGTATATACAAATATGATGACTTTGTTAAGCTCAAATTAGATAATAATCTGATGTTATCATTAATTCAAGATAAACCATAAGAACATCATCAAATAATTAAAGCTTTGTACGATTAAAATAATAGTGAACCAGCAGGAAGATAGCCAAATGCCTTCGTTGCGTTGGAGGTGTTTGGCTAACTCTTTTCTGTGTTCTTCCAATAACTTCTTTTCTGCCTTGATATGATTGGCTGAACATTGGCTCACCTTAGCAAGTTCACTTTCATCAACCTTAGCATGGATAACGGTGTTCCATTCTGCCTTGACAATGGCGTTACTGATGCCGTCCACGATGTTGTCGGCACTGTCCTTGGCCGCTTCCAAAGCCTTGAAAGCCGTCCGTTCCCGTTGGACGGTATGTTTCAAGTTGCCGTGTATGCCGTGCAATTCTTCCTTTAGCGCATTGATTCCATCAAGTAAATTTCGGAGTTCGATTAGCTGGCAGTTGACTTTCTGAAGCAGTCCGTCAAGTTCCCGGTTGTCCTGCTCCAACTCGTCTTCGGGTTTATAATTGGCAAGCCGCTCACGGAGAGCTGCCGTATCAGGTTGTTTCATTGCATTGTTGTTTTTAGGTTTGTCATTTGCGTTTAATTCCTGATTTCCTTTGTATGCCGAGCCTGTGCGAAGCCTCACGCGCACAACGGCGAGCAAATTCAATCTCGTCTTCGTCCGGGTCACGTCCCCATTTAAGGTCAGACTGCGAGCCGCCTCCACCACCGCCTGATGTCACCTCGTAGGGTGATGCTATCAAAGTGAAGTAAGCCATCGCCAAGTTCTGCAAGTCCTGCCAGTTGGCCAGTTCCCGGTAGTCGAACTCGTCATTGAAATAGTCAAGCACCTTGTCCGGGAGATAACGTTTGTAGGTCTTTCCGTCATGCTCAAACACTGTGGGCTGGCTGTTCAGCTTATAAGTGGTATAGTCCTCGAATATCGGATTGCTCTGCCGTATAACAGACTGTGACTTTTGCTGCGTACCATTGGGAACGGACGGCGTCGGTAAAACAGACTGCTTGGTAGCAGTGCGGACTTGTTGCGCCTTGTCTTGATGCAGTTTCTCCCATGTCTGTTTGATACGTGATGCGGTCAGATTGCGCCCCTTACCAAGTTCCGATGCCTTGAATTTTGTATTGCCTTTGAGAAGCACATAACCACGAATGACATCTTTCTTATCCTTGCGCAAATATAAGTCATAGCCTTTGGCGGCAAGCCTTTCTTGGTAGCCGTCCCATGACCACTTGTCAAGCTCGCGCAACACATCCATGCAGTCGGCACTGACTTTCGGGATATTTGTTTCGTGTATGTGCTGTGCCGTAGTCCATCCCCTTTGCCGGGCAATCATTTCAGCCGCCCGTTGTGCGCGGAGGTGTATGGCATGGTCGTTGTTGATGTTCCCGTCCTCGTCCACACGGCTGACGATGGCATGTAGGTGTGGTATGCCGCTGTCGGATTCCTCATGCAGCCATACGGAGGACTTGCTGCCCGATATGTTCGTCTGCGCAGAAACCACCTTGCCGTCCTTGTCGCGGATTTCTTGAATGTCGAAAGCGGCTGCGAAGTCCTGCCACAGTTTCCGCCAATCGTCCAAAGTGAAATTTTCGGAATGTTCCATCGCCGGGCTTATCTCCATGCGGATGACATTGTTCTTGATGTTCGGGTGGTTCATTGTGGCAAACTTCATTTCCGTAAAAATGCCTGTTGCATCCATGCCCTGCGGCATGAAGTTGTCACAGATACGGGTAATCCTTTCGGGATGCTTCTTGTTCCTCGATTCCCCCGACACATATAGCATCGCCCTTATGCCGTGTGCTACGGCCTTTGCCTTGGCTATCATGCGCCGTCCTCCTTTGTTTCTTGGTTTGTTGTCCCTGCCGGATAGCTGTTCGCCGTCTGTGCGGACTGCAAGAAGTCGGCGACATGGTTTGTGACATAAGCCACTTTCTCGTACCATTCGAGCATGGTCGGCTGATGACGGAATAGCTTTACCTTCTCGTTATCGCTTAATCCGTGCAGGGCATTGGCGAAGTTCACCATGTCCGTCCTGCAAGCCGCAAGCTGGCGTAATCCGTCAAGTTCCGTATCAGAAAGCCGCTGTCTTGGCTTGTAGCCGAGTGCCCTCGCACGGATGAAGTCGCTGCGTGTCATGCCGCATTGTTCCGCACTACTTTTTATCATAGAAAGTTCTTGGGCGGTGACTTTGGTGACCACCACCTTGTCACGCCTTATAACAGGCTTCTCCCGCCCAGATTGCTGCTTGGAAGTATCTTCTTCATGTGTCATAAACGAAAGTTCTTAAAATGGAATAATACGGTTTCTACAAAAGGGATGGTGCGAGCCTGCGAGCGGCAAGGACAACGGTCTTCCGGACTGTTGCGAGGGCGTCGGGGTATTACTGTCCGAAGGCGGTAATACCTCGGCATATCTCGCAACTGAACGCTACCGCTCCATGCCAATCCAACCCTCCGCTTGCCACAGCCAGTACAGACTGGTGCCAGTAGGAGTGCCGGAGAATGGAACAACAGAAAGCGTTTGTTTGCACTATACCGTTGTCGGCTCGGCTTCTGACGGCTCTTATTCTTCCCTCTGTTCGTGGATGAATGGGGCGGCTATGCGGCCATTCTCCGCTATTTCCCATTGCAGTAGGCACGGAAAGCTCATCACGGACGCTACCCTTGAACGGCAGGTGTCGATAAGCCCCATGCCCGTAAGCGTGGCAAGCAGGTTGCGTATGCGTTTCCTGCCCATGTTCCATTGCGATGAAAGCTGTTCCTCGGAATACTGCGCCTGACCTGCGGAAAGCATGAGCGGTCTGTGGAAGCCATTGGCAACACCGTCCGTTAAAGCCATCCTCGCCAACAGGTCGCCGAACAATGCGAAGTTGCCTATTTCCCTGCCATTGTCATCGGTCGTTGTTCCGCACAGCCATTGCATCGCACTGTCGGAAAAGCTGAAAAAGAATGATGCAATCTCTGTCGGGTACATGAAACTGTATGTTTCCTTGTCCATAAAATCTTTGACTTTATAAATGTGATACTAAATTTCCCTGAATGAAATGAAGCCGTGCAGGTATCGGTATGGAAACGCCGACTTGTTTTTTGTTGTGCCCTGCACGGTTTCTCTGTTTTGAATGACGCATGAAAGGTGAATATATTTGCCGACAATTTGTTTCAGTCTGTCGATGTGTATCAACCCGAAATAAGGGAAGAAAAAAGACAGACCACGCATCGGACTTATATCTTTCCGCCTTTTGCATACGGTCACTTGTTTGCTCCGTTACCGTTAGTGCTGCCCGAAAATGATTGTCCGGGTACAGGCCGCTTGTCAAGTGAGGAAACGGCACGGCTGATGTCCGCCGCGTTCACGGCGATGGATAGCAACGACCTGTTTATCGTTACCAACTGCCGCTTGTCGCAAAACTCCGCCACTCGCTCCAATAATTGAAACGCACGGTTCAGCCGATGTTCCTGCGCATTGTCCGCCGTCATACGCTCGTTGTCCTTTCCGCTGTTGAGATACCGGTTGAGCGCAAGGCGGTCGTCCGCTGAAATGCCTTCTGCTGTCGCCTTGCTGTCAGCGATGGCTATGCTCACGCGCAGTGCGTCCGCTTCGTAGATACCCACACTCTCCAAGAATGTGCGGATGGCCTGTACGTCCTTGCCGCTTACTTCACGCTTACGGCTCTCGTTCTTCTTTACGGTCGGAACAGCTGTAACTGTGCCAGCCTGTTCCATGTCCCTGTTCTGTTGTTCCATAATACAATTTGTTTTTGATGTGAATTAAAAATGTTGTTTACTTCCGTCCTGCAAGATAGCGGTCGGCTTCCTCGTTGATTTCCTCTTGTGATGAGATGCGTACTCCCGTGAGAAAAGCGTCCAAGTCTTCTTTCTTGAAAAAACACAACTTGCCGCACGGCTTGTACATCGGGATAACCCGGCGCATCATTAGCTTGCGGAAGTAGGACAGCTTGAAGCCGCAATACTCGGCCGCTTCCTTTGTGCTTAAAAGTTTTCGTTGCTCTGTCATGTGCGTATATTTTTAATGGATAATCGACTGCGCCCTTGTCGTGGCGACAATGCAAAGGTATGGCGGCAAATTCCAATAGCAATCAATGTAAATGACACTATAATGGCATTTTGCGGATTATAAATGCGAGTATAAATAAGGCTAAAACGATGTATAAAGGAACTCTAAACACTCCATAATCCCATATCATCCATACATGGCAATCTATCAGTGCGGAAAGAAATACGGACGTTCACGGACGGACATAAAAATCCCGCCATCGGTTTGCAATGACGGGAACAAGAAAAGTGGCTTATAAAAGTGTTTGGTCAGAGTTTCTTGAACTCTTCAAGGTCGTATGTGTCAAGTCTCGGACGCAGTCGCGTGGCCTTGCGCAACAGCTTGGCAATATGTCTCTGGTGTTCGGACGGGTTGTCTTTGGATGCGGCTTTGAGGTTGCTCACCAACTGTGCGCCATTGTTGAGCGGCCAGAACTTTTCAAAGATTACCCATTTGCCTTTCCTGATTTTGAGGGCAGCGCATAGGGCATTGGCGATATAGGCATAGAGCGTCCGGTTGATTTCGTCATCTTCCTTTTTCATCAGCGGCTGGAAGTCCGCATCCAAATAACCGTCCTCCCGGAACAGCACGAGCAAGAACAGCGCATCGTTGGTCTGCAACGCTTCGGGCAGCTTCTTTATCTGTTCCGGCTGAACCTGTGAAATAAGATTGTCGTAGTGCCGGATTTCATCCTCCTGCTTCATCGCAACTGGCGGCGTAGGTGTTGAAAGCATAGCCTCGATTTGCTTCTCAACTTGCTTGTCAACAGCCTGTCGCTTGCCGGGAACAAGCCTGTTCCACCGTTGGCAAAACCACGACTTTATCCGTTCCCCATAAGCCATACCGATGATGCAAGGCAACAGGAAAAGCACGGCAAAGAGTGATGCCATGACAATGAACGTACTCCAGTCCAAATGCTTGTCAGACGTGAGGATAAAGGCGAGCAACAACGAAACTACAAACCAAGAGGCCGTTAAAACAGAGCGGTCTTTTGAAAGCCACTTGTCTATGATGATGTCGTACAAAAGGAAAAATTCCACAACCAGCCCAATCCAGCCGACTATTGACAAGGCGGTAAATACAAATGCAGCCGTGGTTGCTTCCATACGGAAAGCAACGGCGGCTACCAACCCGAATGCGGTTGCGGCTACCACCGTAAGCGGCAATAGCATCGTAAGAAAGTTATCGGACAATCGTTTCATCGCATACAACAGGGTTTAGTCTTTGAAAATGTCATTGACGCGGTTGACTGCCTCGTCTTTCTTCTGGTCTATAATCTTCGCGTAAATCTGCGTGGTGGAAATGTTCTTATGTCCGAGCAGCTTGCTCGTGGTATAAATATCAACATCCAAAGTCAGCATCATGGTCGCGAAAGTGTGTCTGCTGACATGGTAGGTCACGTGCTTGTTTATGCCGGCCGCCTTCGCCCATTTGTCGAGGATGATACAGATGCGGCTTTCGGACGGTAGGTCGAAAACCTTGTCCTCGTCCTTTGCATCGCCTCGTTCCGGCAACCACTTCATTGCTTGCTTGGATAATGGAAGATATATAGGGTCGTTGGTCTTTTCCATTACGGTGAACACCCTCCACTGGTCGCCGTCCTTGTGGATGTCGCCCCAGGTCAGACTGACAACATCGCTGATGCGCAAGGCGCAATAACAGGAGAATAGAAAAGCCTGCTTCACGGCAGGACGGGTAGGACATTCCGTTGCAATCAGCTTTTTCAGCTCGTCAATTTGCAGGAACTCGCGTTTGCTTTCGGGACGGTGGATGCGGTCTGCGGCTGCAATATGCGTGAACGGATTTTCGGAAAGATAATCATTCCGCACTGCCCAATTCAGCATGGCACTAAGCACAGTGACATACCCGGTGGCTGTGGTCATGGAAATCGGACGGTTCGTCCGTGCCTTGTAATCGTTCCGCAGGAAATTCATAAAAGCCATGCAATAATTCTTGTCAAGCATCCTGATGGGAATATCGCCACGGAACTGGAATGTCGCTTTCCGAATGGAATTGACACCACGGATGGAAGATTTTTTGCCGTTGTCCTCCAGCCATCTTGTATAGAGGTCGAGCAATTCCGACAACTTGATACGGCCACGCAATGTGGCGTTTGAAACTCCCTTTTCGTTGTTGGTTAGTTCTATGATACGGTCTGCCTTAATCTTGTTCGCCAAAGCCATGTTGTGTTGGTTCATGGCGCGGCTTGCCGGGTCAATCTCCGGCACGATATAAAGTTTAAGGAACTCATACGTCCGTTTCCCGTTGCGGTAAATATCCAGATAGATGGACTTGTTTCCGTTCTGCAATTCCTTGAAGCGGATGCGGACAGGCTCTTTCGCCTTGATAACTTTCTTCGGTCTGGGCATGGTGTTATATTTTTGTTGATTATTCGATTTCCACTGTTTCTTTCTTATCCTCAATATGACTCGCGGCAACCATTTTCATATATCCTTTCATCGTCTTGGGCGTAAGGCCGAGCATACAACTGACAGTTCCGATGTCGGTGCCAGTGATGAGCAACAGATATATAAAGGTGTTTTGCGCAAGCCTGAAATTCAACGGCTGTACTATTCCGGCGTTCTTTCCCCATTGCAACAGTATGTTTCTGATTTCAGTATCTTTCGGCAGGCCTTTGAATACAAGTCCGCGATGGTTCGTAGTTTCGGGTAGCCAGCGCATTGATACGGAAGTAAGCGGTATGGAAGACTTTCTTGAATGTACTTCGATGGTAGTTCTTCCATTATCCGTTTTTATATCTTTCCATTTGAGGGCGAGGACATCGGCAAAAGACAAGTATGTGAAGATGCTCAACATAAACGCCTGTTTGACTTGCGGTCTTGCCATTACAGGGCATGGGGTATTCATCAAAGAGCGTATTTCATCAACGGTCAGAAACTTTTTCAATGGGCGTTCCCTGGTTATACGACCGTGGATGTTTACGAAACGGAGAGGGTTTACGCCTATCACGCCATCGGCTACAGCCTTATTGAGAGTGCTGCTGAAAAGATAGATGTATGTCCTTGCTGATGTCATGCTGATTTTTCCGAATTGTGCAGCATAGGACTTATGCAGGAAATCAACAAAGCCGTCACAATAGCTTTCGTCAACATCAACTACTTTCGTTTCCAATCCCCGGTAAGCATCTACAGCCTTTTTCATACTTCTTATATTACAGGCTGAAGAAGTGTCACCTTTATCAAGGGTGATTTTCTCATATTCGTCAATGGCCTCGCCTATGCGCATGGCTGACGGCTCTTTGGTTTCTATACCGAAACGCACGGCAAGCAATTCGTTTTCTTTTTCGGCACGGGCAGCTTCGGCTTCTTTCATCGTCCGCTTGTTCGTAGCGATATTCCTCTTGGAAGTTTCGGGTAACAAATAGAGATGGAGGGCTTCGCGGATGCGCTTGCCGTCCTTGTAATAGTCAAGGTAGGCAGACTTCTTTCCGTTATCTATATCCTTGTATTTAAGCGTGATATGTGATTTCTGCGTAGTCATAAAACTCTATTTTGTTACTATACGGTCATTTTACAGATACAAAACTACAAACTATTTTTCAAAGTAACAAAATAGTCGCAAACAAAGTAACAAAATTAACCTGATTTAGTGTAAATAAGAACTCATTGTCTTTTTGGATAAATCACATAAAGTATTGATATATAGCTATAATAAGTTCTTTTCAATTCTTATCCATTCTGATGGAAAACTAATATAAAGATAATGGTGGAACAGCTGTATGTGCGCCTTGGCCTCCATGGTGAAGTTGGCTTCCAGCCGTGCACGCTCGGCAAGAAACGGAATGTCTCCGTCAAGTACATAAATCTGCTGCCTTTCCTCATTGACCAGGGAAATGCAGCACCAGACCGTAAAAGCACAGATGACGGTGCAGCCTCCGATTACCGCAAATACCGTCATCATGGCCAGTCTGGTTTTCTGTGCAAGGGATTCTATAAGCATATTGTAAAAGATTTGAAGTTATTTGACTAATGACCTGACAGCCGAACCGGCTCCCTTCATGGTTGAACCTGCCGCACCTCCGGCCATGGCACCTGCAGCCGAAGTGATGCCCATTGCAGCCGAACCGGCAACGGAACCCGTTCCCGAGCTTACACCTCCCGGAATCAGCCATGAAGCCACTTCAGGAACGAAGCGTATGATATAGGCACCCACGAGCATACCCATGGCATACATACAGTTGGAGCCTATTCCCTGCAGTCCCAGTGCGCCAATCTGTTCCCATGAGTTGACCGAGCCATGAAGCAGATGGTCGTATGCCACCAGATCCTGCTGCAGGTTATAAAGAAGGATGAAGTCTATATAATAGATGCACATATAGGTCACGAATCCCCATAACGAGAGGGAAAGGAACTTGGACATCCACTGGCTCCAGGCCGAGTTCCATGGCGGTGCCAGCGAGAGAGCAAACATGATCGGACAGAATATCATCATGATGGCCATGAAAATCCTCTGTGCCACGAGCATCCCGTAATACGACATCTGGAAAATCAGTTCCCCGACAAAACGTATGACATCGTTTATCCATTCACTGACCTTAGTCTCAGCCGCCACGGCAGCCCTCTGGGCGTAGTTGTTGATGGTCGAGCCTAGATTCTCCACATTATATATCAGCTTGTCCCACCAGGCAGCATCCTGACCGATTTCGGCCACCTGCTTTGCCGTGGCTATGGAGTCCTGCACGGTTCTCAGCCTGTCGAGATATTCACTCTGTTTCTGTGCCACCTTCAGCTCGAAGGCAGCCACTTCCTTGTTCTTTGCCTTTGCCATAGCCCACGTAGCGGACTCCAGACTCTTTCCCGGAACCTGCAGAGCCGAGCAAATCCATGAAGAGGATGAAATACACAGGGAAATGCCGATGATGCGCAACAGCTTCATGACATCCATACCACGCCTTCCGAGCATCATCATCCAGCATTCGTATGAACCGACACACAGGGCCAGGCACAGACCGAGAGCCTTTGCCATTGAAACGGCATCACCGAGAACGGCCACATTGGGAAATGTCTCCATGGCCGTCAGCAGCTTTTCCAGACTTTCGTCAATGGCCGGAAGTCCTATTGTCAGTGGAATAAACAGTAAATTCATGATTGATTATATTATTTGTTTAATATTATTACCTGGATTGTCATCAATTATAGAGAATGTCTAATAGTGTGTAGCAGCAACGGCACAAAGGTGTGCAGTCCTGTTGACCAGTTCTGCCATCCTGGATTTGGCTTCCTCGTATGCCTTCTGCCGCTTGGCATTCTCCAGCCCATAGCCGACACCGGTTTTGTGTATATAGGCTATATCTGCACAGAGTATTTCATTCTGACGGCTCAGCTCGTCCACCTGATAGCGGAGTTTGCCGTCACTCTTCTGCATACAATAGAGCAGTCCGTCCGTGATACAGTCCTGCATACGGTTGAACTCGTCCTTGTAGGTGGCATACATCAGGTCAACGTTCCTGTCAGCCTCCCTTGCCAGTTCTTCCTTATACAGTTCCTCGATATATTTGCGCTCACTCTCCACTTTCCTGATTTTCTGTCTCTGCGTCTCTTCGGCTGTCACACGCACCGGCATGATACGTTTCACATCAGACTTTGGTTCCTTGAAACGGACACGGAATCCGGAATTGAACCAGTCCCATTTCCAGTACATTTCCGCACCGGAATATTTCTTATGCAGGAAAAAGTAATACCAGTCCGGAGCAAAATCCCATGGACCGTTCTCCATTGACTTCCACTGCTTCTGCTTTTCACAGTCACTGACTATGCTTTGGGCATTGGCAACAGTGACTGTACCTGAAACTGCCATACAGAACAGGCACAATAATATAATTCTAACCTGCATATCCCTGATTCCATTTGTTGATTACACGCTCAGCTATCTCATTCTTCACATTGGAGTTCAGTATCTCCCAGATATAGTCCGGCTTCCATCCGCAGTCCGTGACAAGGAAACAGTACAGATTGGCATTGTCTATGATGTACCTTGCCCTGTCGATTGAAGCCTTCAGTGTCATTACCAGATTCAGCTTTTCATCCATGGAAGCCTTCATCAGGTTTATACCCGAAGCGGCTACGGATGCATACAGTTTGTAGCAGTGTTGTATCTCCCTTGATATTGCTACGTTGGCATCGGCATAATACCAGGCCACGAAAGGCTTCTTCGATACATAACTGAAAGTATTACCGGTAAAGTCCTTGTATTCCGTTACCAGCTGATACAGTGAGTTGGCCGTTGAAGAAATGGCACCGGCCAGCACCAGGTATGAATAGGCATTGTTCAGCCTTGTATCCAGAGTGGTCCGGACATCATTGAACTTTTCCGCACCCTTTTCAATGAGCGACTGCTCGCCATAGCTTGTGGCCACTCTTGTCAGAGCCTTGTCCTCGTCCTTCTTTATGGCCTTGTGCAGGGCTATGAGTGCTTCGATAGTCGGCAGGTCTTTGGGTATTATGAAAGCGGAAGCCTTTACAGGCAGCAACAGCATTATAATACCGGCTGATATGATACTTATATTCCTGATTCTCATGACAGACACATACATATTAAGGGTTAATAATTTGAAGCAATCAGGCCGTTCCAGTCCTGTACAAGATTCCCCACATGATTCTTCATGGTCACCACATTTGCCCATCCTTCCGGGTCTATGGCAAAGAAGAGGTCGTTTGCAGTGGCATACTGTGCCATCAGAACCATCCCTTCCACCTTGTAGCGTATCCTGTTCAGGTCAGTATAGATACTGTTGGCCAGTGTCAGCCTTTCATACCTGTCCAGCAGGTTATAGCCGTCATCCTTTTTTTCTGCAGTTGCCTGTCCCTGCAACGGATTGGGAATTCTGGCATTGTTAACGATATTGACGAAGTTGCCGACCAGCTGCTGGGTTTCCGCTACAAGGTTGCCGAGTTCGTTCAGACAGAGCAGCTTGTTTGAAAATTTGGCCCTGTTTACCGTACTGACAAGTACCGGAACATTTCGCAGAATATCCAAAGCGCAAAGACCTATTTCCTTATAATAAAGACTTTCAGTCCCGAAACCGGATATGTTCTCCATGCTCAGTTTGTAGAGTTCCTTCATGGTAGCCATACTCACCGTATAGAGTTCCACCTTCTGTTTCTTGGCTGCAATGGTATCCACACGCTGGTTATGCTGTTCCTCGATAAGCTTCTGTGAAGCGGTATTGGCCATGACAATCTTCAGACAGTTGCGGTCGAATACGATTCTCCAGGCAGCATGTGCATTAATACAGACAAATGCAGAAAGCATTATAACCGATATGATTCTTAATACTGTTCTTACCATAGTGACATAACTTTTTGATGTTGGTTGACTTTTCTTGCAAACTCCAGATACAGAAGCCCTCCATCCGCCTTGCGGTCTTCCTCGATACGGGTGATGGCCTCCTGCAGCGTACCGTACCGGGCAAGATAAATCTTCAGTGCCTCCTTTTCGGTACGTTCTGTAGTGTATGCCCAGTAGCATTCCGGTGCTTCCTCCACACCGTACACATCCGAGTGCTGTCCCCGGCAAATCCACACCTCCTTGAAGTAGCTTCTTCCCTCATGGTTGTTCAGCGCATTGATGGTGAAAATCTGCTGACGCTGTATGTCAGTGAGTCCCAGAATGGCTGCAATATCCTCATACCTGTCCTTGAACTTGGTCTGGTCAAGCAGAATCTTCACATCCGAGTTGTTGATGATGGCCTCCTTCACAATAGGGGAATCAATCACGTCATTAAGTTCCTGTGTGACCACACCGGCTATTCCGTGGAACTTCCGGACGGTCTTATACAAATACTTTATATATTCCGCCATGGTAGGTGAAGCAATTGCCTTCCATGCCTCTTCAATGATAAGAGCCTTCCGTCCCTTTTTGATACGCATCTTCTGCAGGAACACGTCCATGATAATCAGCACCACAATCGGAAAAAGCACCGGATCATCCTTTATTTTATCAATTTCGAACACAATGAAACGCTCGTCAAACAGGTTAATGTCCAGGTCGGAGTTCAGCGTCATCTCCAGCTCGCCGCCACGGTAGAACTGTTTCAGTATGGCCGCAAAGTCATGTATATTGAAACTGATTTTCTCCAACTGCGTAATCTGCGGAATGCGCTCCAGGGCAAACTCATAATAGGAATTGAACGAGAGCTCCTGAACCTTCAGCCGGCGCTTCTGTTCCTCCATGTGGTCAATCTGCCTGTCAATCTTAATCAGCATGGAATTGTTATAAAGTTCCCTTTTATATTTTTCGATAATGGCAAGTGCATGTTCCTTTTCCGATTCTGTAGCCGCTTCATCATTTATCAGAGCTGTCAGTGAACGGCACTGTCGGATAAGCTTCAGACGGCGCACTTCGGAAGGCAGCAGCAGGGCACGGCTTTCAGTCTTCTCCTGAACCTCTTCCGTATTTATCTGCCTGTCGATGTCCTCCATGCTGTGCGTGTACTGTTCATAGTCATCCTCCATCTTGGCGGCGACCAGCAGTTTCTGCCTCAATGCCTCACGCTCACTGTCACTGAACCCTTCAAACGGATTGAAATAGGCCTCGTAATATTCTACGATGGTCTGGTTTATCAGCATGTCCTCAATCTTTGTTGGAAATGCGTTACCCTTGAATATCAGGAATATCAGCGATTTGAGGAAGTTCTTCTTCTCCCCGAAATTAAGCTCATATTCCTCCTTCGTAACCTTGAACGGATTCATGGAGATGGGCTTCTCTTTTGAGTAGGATATGTATATACCCTTGTAATATCCGCATATACCTTCGTAGGAATCACCCGTGTCCACCATGACCACATCCGTATTCTGTTCCAACAGCTGACGTACCACACTGTTCATGTGGAAGGACTTGCCGGAACCGGAAGGGCCGATACAGAAGAAGTTGGCATTATCCGTCATTTTCTTCTTGCCTTCCTTACCGGTAATGTCGATACATACAGGTAACCCCTGACGGTCGGTGTAGTATGTGGTCAGCGGTGTATCCTCAGACTCCTTCAGATGCTCCTTGAAGAAAAAGCAAAGTGCAGCATCCGAAAGTGTCAGGAACAGGTCATAGTCCGGGTTGAAAGCATAGCCGTTACCGGGAAAACTGTCCATAAAAAGCTCCAGCTGGTTGTAGGCCGTCCTTGACGGCATGATGCCGCACTCGTACAGTTTGGTCTCCAGAAAGGAGGTTACCGGAGTAACCTTGTCAGGCGGACAGCTCACCAGAATGTTGAAGTTACAGTACACAAGCATGGTACTGTCAACGGCCAGCCTGTCCAGCACTTCCTCAATGTCGGCCTTTGCAATACGGTTGCTCGGGTCCGGCATGGAACCGTGACGCTTCGCCTTGGCCTGTAGCTTGCGCAGCAGCTTCCTCTGTCCCGGTATCTGAATGACCTGGTTGAACACCACACAGTCCGAGTAGGGGACGCCGGTAAGAAAAGAAAGCAGGTCGGTTGCAATTCCGTAGCCGTTGATGTTCATCTGCGTGTACGGCTTTACCATGGAAGGAAGATTAATCTCGTCAATGTCCACCAGCGGATAGGAACGGATAATCCGGTCACCTGTCCTGAGATATTCGTCTGAAGCCTTGAAGTTGGTCATCGAGAACGGTCCGTGCCGGAACTGGAATGCCATGAAACGGTGGCAGTACTCGCTGACTTCCTCCTTGCCGAGCTTCCTGTGCCGGATATGCTTTTCCGTCAGAATATCATCTGTCTTTGATACCTTGGAATGGAAATCGAGCCATCTCTTCGGGTCGTACTGGATGAACTGGTTCTTCTGAGCCTCCTGGGTAAGGATAAGAAAAGTCCTTATCTCTGTGAACTCCCTTCCCTCGAAGTATCTGAAATAGCTCCTTGTCAGGAACTCCGCATCGTCCGGTACGTCATGATGATATGCCTGTCTGCACAGAATGTCCTGCTTCTGCAGTGCATATCCCTCACCGATGGTCTGAAGGATATTGGATAGCACGTCATGAAACAGCATGTACTGCTGCGCATCCGTACAGAGCTGCTGGACCGGATTGGTTATTTCGAAGATAACGGACGGCTCACCTCTTGCCGAGAACAGCACGACATTGCCGTCCGTCTCCTCCAGCTGCGCATAGAGTCCGTCAAAAATTCTTTTCCTTTTGTGTGCCATACTGTATAAAGTGATTTACTGTTCTTTTCTCAGGCTTCTGTAGATATAGATGCCTCTTGCCCTTTTCTTGTTGTGGAGTCCTCCACGCTGCTTGATGTAGATGGTTATCAGTCCCACCAGTGCCATGACCATCATGGCTATGAAGCCTGCAACCTTCCCCAAGGCGATTGAGAAACCGATGAAGCCTACGAATGATACGCCTATGGCTGCCGCTGCCAGAGTAAGGAAACGGCCGCGTATGCCCATAAACTCCAGCGGTTTCTGCAATCCCTTGAACACAGGGTATCCTTCCTGATTCATTGTCATGCCGGGAAAGGATTACTGGAAGAACAGCGGAAGAGCTTCCGAAAGTGCGATGAATGCGATACAGCCTCCGATGGTAAGCATGATGGTCTTCTTCACGTCCTGGTCTCCGTTCTGCATCTTGAAATAGACGTTGAAGGCACCGACCAGAACGATAACGGCAGCAATGGCCTTCATCAGGTTCGATACCGGAGTCTGGTAGGAACTGACTTCCTGAGTGGCCTTAGTAAAACCTGCGGCACCCTTGCTTCCTGCCATTGCATTGGACGTGGAAATAATCAGTGCAATGGCCGCCACCACACTCTTCTGTGCAAAACTTGAACCGATGAAACGCTCCGTAAGATTCCGGGCATTTTTCTTTATTAACTGCATTTCTGAATAATGTTAAAGGATTTCATCGCCAAAGAAACAGATGTCACTAAAGGAACGGTATATATATCAGGCATTCTCACAGCTGAAGATAACGGCACCGAGGTCACTGGTACCGGTCTCTGCCAGCCGGTTTATTTCCTGAATGATATTCTCTACCAGAATGCCGTCAGTCATGATGGCCTCCCGGTAAACGTGTCTGGAAGATTCTGATTTGGATGCAGATTTCTCTGTACCGTCAGAATCAGTATTTTCATTCTCAGGTTCGGGATTCCCTGTATTATTCTCTTCCTGATTCTCTTCTTTGGATTCAGGTTCATCCCGGTTTATCCTTATCGGCCTGAAGCTTCGTGCTTCTTCCGATATGTCAATGTCCTCTTCTTTATGGCTGTCCTGCTCGGCATTCTGTGCGGCCTTTGCCCTCTGGAAGTCCATGAAAATCATTGCCGCATAGTAGAATGACATTGCCACGAAGAGAAGGAATACTATCTGTCCGTACTGCATGGCTGTTGTAATATGATGTTGGATGAAAGAGCGGAACTGTCCTCCGGAAGCGGAAGGATATGCAGTCCCAGTCTGATACCCCGGCTTTCCAGACGTTCCCTGCGTTCCGTAGTGCCGGTATAATAAATCACGTTGTGTTCCTCACTGATGATGTATCCGTTTGTCTTCATGTTTGAGCGCACCCTTACCTTCGCCCTGTTTGAAATGACACGGATACCGGTTATGGGTTCCAGTCCAAAGACGATACGCCGTCTTTCCCTCTTTACCATCTGGGTACGGATACGTGAGGAAATCAGGTGTTTCTCTTCACTGCTGCGTTTCAGTCCGAGTGCAGCGGCTATGCGTCCGACACTCATCCTGGTAATGCCGAGAGCTTTCCCTATCTCAGAGAAGGAACACTCCTGAAAGTGGTTTCTGATATAGTCGGCACGTTCCATCCTTCTGGATTTGGCCATTTTTACAAGTCCAAGTTCACGGGCTTTCAGCTTGACGGTCGATTCACTCAGATTGAGAACGGCAGCTGTATAGGCTGTGGTCTCTACCGGATACAGTTCGACAAGAGCGGCCAGCATCCTGTCAGTCCAGTCTGTCTTTTTCATATTCTACAGATTATAACTGTTAAACAATGATTTCTTTTCCCTTCTGTATTCTGCCAGACGTGGCAGGTAGGACTTGAAGAATGCCCTTACGATGGCATTCACCAGGTCAGAGCGGCATCTGCCAAGTATATCGCAGTCGTCCAGTGAATCCGCAAGGTCACGGTCAAGTTTGCAGACAAGTCTTTCTGTTTTGTCCGTTTTGGAATCGTCCGATTGCAGGTATTCCATGAAGTCATCCCAGCATCCTGTATCCGAAAGGGAAACAGCAGTATCCTTTTCCTGTGCTTCATTATTATTTTCCTTTTGCTCAACCTGTGTTTCTGCGGTATCTTCCGTCAATATAAGTTCTGAATCATTGATGCCTCTTGTCAGGTCATCTATTTCCGGTATATCCTTACTCATAGTGCTATGGTTATTGAAATTTACTGATTATTCTGGTTCTTTATTCTGATTTTCGTTACTGTCCTGTGAAGCTTCATCAGACGGCTGTGCCTTCTTTTTCTTCTTAGGTTTGGGATTCAGATTTTCCGTCAGCTGTATGCCTTTGAGTTCTTTTTCTCTTATCGGTTGAAGTGTATCGAAGATACTCTGATAGACCTTATCAAAGACCGGTGTAACGATAGCGGCCTGCATATCCAGTGCAGCCATGGTGCTGAACCGTTCCATATCCGCACGTTTGGGAATCTTCGCAGTGACGTATCCATAGTTGGAGAAGGTATCCCTTGCATTGTCCCAGATAAGCAGTTCGGAACGCTTGCCGATTCTTCCGTCATTCAGATTAGGAATGATGAAGAGTCTGGCTTTCATCCTTTCACCGACAGCCTTTTTCAGCCGGTCAACAAACATGAGGAAACTGGCCGTGGACGGAACGGTTACCAGGTCATAATGAAATGGAACAATAATAATATCTGAGTTGACGAACATGGGTATCAGCCCTTCCGCCTTCAGACTTCCGGGAGAGTCCATAAGCACAATGTCAATTTCAGGATCGTTGTGCAGCTTCTCCATAAGGGAAGTCATCATTGCCTTGTCGTTGGATTCGTATGCCCATACCTCGTATGGCATTTCCTGTTCGCCGTATTTCCTGATGTCAGCCTTTCGGCACTTCATGATGGAGTGCTGGAAGTCGCAGTCTATTACTACAACCCTTGCCCCCTTTGTCACCAAATAGTTGGCAAAGGTGACACAAAGGGTAGTCTTTCCGACACCTCCCTTCTGATTGGCAAATGTCACTATAACCGGAGTCTGTATCATTTCAAGTATTGATTGATTTTGTGACAAATGTATTAACCAAGATTCTCAGATAAGAAATGCACAACACAATTGTGATTTGGGTTTGGTAAACCTAAATATTGAAATAATAGTTATTGGAATATTAAGATTCTTTCAACTTAAAAGGTTACAAATAGTGATTCTTTATTTATATCTATCTTCAGAGTTCGCTTATATTCATAAAAATGAGTTTAGTTATATTGAGCGGTTTAATACTTCTCAGAAGAAAGGGCTGGGATTTATGTTTTAGCTGTTTCGCTGTATTCAAATTAAAAATACATATTGCTATTGGAGTATTTAAAGCTATCAAAAATACTTTCTTCTTCTACAAATCTAAAAATAGATTCTATGGCAGAATAAATGATTTGATCAAACTTTTTATTTTGTATCATCTGGAATTCTCTATTTCTCCATACATAAGCTTGCTTAAATTCATAATAAAGCCAATTAACATTTAATTTCCAACCCTTTTCTTTCAACTCTTCTTTTTTATCAAAAATCTTCTTCATTTCCCCCTTTTCAGAATATAAACCGGCAGTTAATCTGTCATAATTCATATTCCAAAATTCAAATGCTATATATAAATCATAATCTTTTAATTTTATCTTCCAAGAAATAGGTTTATTATCAGTCATTTCAACCTTTAGATCTGTGCAAAATGAATATATTGTTATTTTTTCTTCCAATCGGTTCATTAATGATTTAAAAATTATATTCTTTTCATCAATAGAATACGAATCAAGATATAATGATTTAATGTAAGTACAAAATTGATTTACTTTTGAGAATTTACTCAAGAAAATTCTCCATTCTTGAAGTGATAAAGGTAGAGATGTATGCTTTATTAATAAACATTGACATTCTTTTTCGTTGTATTTAAAATGAAATGAGCATGGATAAACACGTGATAATTTATCATATAGTATGAATCTATATGTCTTAACATTATTGATAAATATCCCTTTTGATGAGACACCAATAAATAAACATATATCAGGTTCCAATTTATTAACAACGTATTCAAAGACACATAATCCTTCTTCAAATTGCTTAGTTGTAGGTCTGATACTTCGATTAGGCAACAGTACTTGAATAAAATTATAGAATGCTACATTTTCCCACAAAATTTGAGTACTTGGATAGTAATCAATCCCACTGATTAATTTCACTATTTTATTATAAGTTGCGTTTTCCCATTCATGTGTATCTTGAGATTCATAAATTGTATATCTAGTACTATTTTTATCTTCATACTCTTTGCTTTTTTCAAGATATTCTATACTATCCCAACCTACATTTTTATTTTCTGAAGCATAATGTGATTCTCCAATTATCAAAACCTTAACATTCGAATTTGCATACTGTTTACCAACAAAAGGATACCATTTTAATTTATCATTTTCTTTAAATAATATGTCATATTGTTCACTACTCGTAATTCTACACATAATACTAATTCATTTAAACATTATTTTAAATTTATCCATCATTTCCTTAAACTGTTTTATTCCGCCACATGAGGGATGTCGCAAATAAGTATGTGGCAGTCCGAGTCTTTCTACCATCCCATCCGACTTTCTACCTATGCAACCTATATATTGAATGTCAAACAAATCTATTAAACGCAAAAAATAGTTTACTCCTCGCTGTATCTCCTTATCTGTAGGAGTTCTATTTGACAAGATATTCCCCTCTTTATGAGGATGAAAAGGGCAAATATTCCACAGCATCGGTATTGTTCCGTAGGTATTATACCATTCTTTCAGTTTAGGCCAGACGATTGAAGCTGACAATTCTTTCTTAGGTTCTCCATCAGAGAATATCTTATATCCAAGGTCTTTTCCCATAATCCTCGGTATTATATCTTCAGTAAAGTTTTCCTCACAAGTAAATGCAATTCCTGATAGTCTACAACCATTATAACCAGGTGCTTCACCTATCAGCATCACTTTACTGTTATTGTTTTTGATTCTTTGAAAGTAGTTATACAGATTTTCTCTGCATATCTTACCCTGAGGTATTTTCGGAGAATATACGTTTGTAAGTTCATATGTTGATTCCTCCTTAGAGAGTTCATCTATAAAAAGTTTTATCCTATCCATTTTCTTTGACATTATATATTTCACACATTTCCATAGCATACTTATTTACTTCTTCCCTTAGCGATTCCGGGCTTATTACCTCCAGCTCTGATCCACAAGACAATAATTCCTTTACAAAGTCATAGCAGGGCTTTAGATACAGTTCAAAAGTCATGTAATCATCATCCTGATGTATAAGTTTCTGCGAATGATGTAGAGGAAGGGTTTTTATATACATTCCCTGTTCACAAGTCACCTTGATTACAACACGTTCTTTTTCTACCGGATATTGGATGATACCATAATAATCATAGAATAAGGTTTCAGCACTTTGTTCTTTTTTGAACTTAAACTTAATGTCAGAAATTCTCACAGACTTTATCCTGTCAAAACAATAAGTACGGAACTCACCTTTATCACGTCTCTTTCCAATAAGATACCAGCGACGTTTGAATAGTTTTATATAATAAGGTTCTACAATTCTTTCTTTCGGCTCATCCCAAAAAGCCTGATAAACCAATTCAAGACAAAGCCCTTTCTCCATTGCTTCCGTTATAGGTTCAATGAATTCTTCACCACCGGAACTAGTTTCAAGCATTATACGGTCCTTGAGTCTGCTCCTTCTGCTTATCACATTTGATGCTGAAACAGACTGGAGCAACCACTTGTACATGGCATTATGGTTTATCAAGTCCTTATCTTCTATGTAGTATTCTTTGGTAACCGGATTGTATAAAATTTCTGCTCCGAACAATTCTTCAGCTTTTCTTCTATAGTTGGCGAATGTGTTTCTATGAATCTCTACATCCTCGTTTATATGCTTTGACCATTCGTTTATAATATTCTCTTGGGTATCAGGACCTCTTCTTAAAAGATAAGATACCATCCATATCGCAAATTCTGTTTTCATGGCTGTCTCTGATTTTTCTGCAAAAATAGCGTAATGGTGCATAAGGTATTTGTGCAGACGAAAAATAATTTTGCAGCAAAATTAAAAAGAGCAGATATGGAAAAAGAAAAGGTATTTCAGATTTTAAATGAATTGACAAGAGGCATGCGTCCATTGAGACTGAGTTTTGAAGATTATAGTTATTTAGCGGATGAACATGAGATTGAGTGTTTTTCTCATGCTTCTTCTACAAATGAGAATATTACACGTGTAAAGGAAATCCTAGACAAGTTAGGCGAAGATTTGCTTAATACAGGTATTGACTTCGAACGTTTTGTTTTGATTATAGAATGTAACTCCCAGAAAGAGCTGATGATGAATGAAATGGAGCCTGTTCATGAATTTTGTGATAAGTATATAAAAGGCAACAAAATGTGTTGGGGCTTAAGTATGCATGACGGCATAGAGGGAGTGAAAATAATATTAGTAGCAAGCAGATAGTTATGAACTTTTTATGGACCCAAATCCTATGTCTGATTGTCATAGTAGGAGTTTCTGTATATATCTATATCGAAAGGAAAAAACTTGGATTCCGGATAGTAAGTGTCTTATATCTTCTGATTCTCGGTGGTACAATATATACCGCCACAAAGAACTATCACAAATATTGGGTGCTGTATCACCTGACAAAGAAACCGGATATGCAGTTCGTCATAGACCAGCATATTGAGCCGGACGAATATATGGAGGATTTCGAAGAGATATGTGATATTGTAGAAAAGCACTATTCTCTGGCTGAATATAAAGGTATATCGCTAAAGTCATTACGTGATAAATACTCGGTAATGGTAATGAATGCTAAGGATAACAGGGAATATTTTTTGGCCGTCCAACAGTATTTCTCCGAATTCAGGAATTCCCATACTTACCTGATATATAATAAATACACGGCTCCTGCCGATGCTGAATGGAGACATGATTCATTATATGTTTCAGCGAACCTCACCGGACTTCCTTTTAAAAAGGGGGATAGAATTATATCTGTAGATGGAATAGATGTAATGTCATGGAGAGACAGTATGATGAATTATGCTACCGGCTCCACTGAAAAGGGAAGGTCTGTTCATACGGAAGATTATGTATTTTCAAGTTATGTCGATACTGTAAGGAATCTATGTCTTTGCAGGAGAGATTCAGTTTTTAATGTTACGGTAGGATTGAGCAGGGATGGAATGGAACAGATATCCAGTCATAACAAAGAAATTAGGGATTCAGAGACCAGGCGTATCATGGATTCATCAAAGGATAAAGAGAAATACTTTACTCTCCTGTCATTGTCAGGATTTACAGATGAAGATACAAAGGAGTTCATACTCAAATATAATAAGGTCAAGGACTACCGGTATATCATTCTGAATCTGATGAATAACCCTGGAGGACTGGTCCGGAATATGGAAAAGATAGCAGCTCTTCTTGTGAAGAAGCCCTATCAAGCCGAGACTCTGATAACTCCGTCTGATGATTCATTCAAAGGTAAGCTGTATGTGATGATTGGTCAGAATACTTTTTCAGCTGCCGAGTATCTTGCGAGTATACTGAAAGAATCTGGAAGTGCTATTCTTGTGGGTGAGGAAACATCCGGTGACTTTGGAGTCATTCCACTTACCTTCTGCACTTCTCATGGTACTTATTTCTCTCTTGGATATGGAAAACCTAAAACAACTTTGAAGGGTGAACCTCGTGAGGGAAAAGCTGTTGAGCCTGATTATCGGGTAAAAGAAAATGCAACTCTTTCAAACGCCTTTAATACCGTAAGAACTACGTATTATCTTGTTATGAA
>ERZ825670.1287-NODE-1287-length-28204-cov-5.286476_pt1 | contig 28204 bp, 26 predicted proteins | sample MGYA00519929_ERZ825670 | MGnify/ENA primary metagenome ERZ825670 (study PRJEB31778, sample SAMEA3449207) | human gut metagenome | biome: human gut; feature: human-associated habitat; material: faeces | place: United Kingdom | collected 2010/2012 ...
CTGCTTCTTCTTCAGAAATATTTAACACTAATGCTATATCATTTGTAATGTTGTCTCCTCCTAAAGGAATAGTATTTGTATATGTAAATTTATTTCCTTCAAATACACCTATTTCAGTGTTTCCTGCGCCTATGTCTAACAACATTACATTATCATATAATTCATTAGTATCTAACATTAGATTTCTTTCAGCTAATGCTGTTGGTACTATTCCATCTATTTCTATTCCAACTCTTTTAAAGATGGTAGCTAATTGTCTGACGTATTCTTTGTCAGCCAAAATAATTTGTGCTTTTAATGTAAAGTTTGAACTTAAGTTTCCAACTGGATCTGATACTACTTTTCCATTATCAAGCACTATTTCTGATGGTACTATATCTATTATTGTTTTTCCTTCTGGTATTTCTATGTCTTTGGCTTGCATTATTGCACTTTGAACATCTTTCAAAGCAATTCCAGCAAATTTGTCTTTTAGTTCTTTTAAAATACTGTTTTGAACTATTGTTACATATTTACCTGGAATCGTTACATATGCTGAATTGATTTTAAATTCTGCTTCTTCTTCAGCATCTTTTATTGTTTTTGCAATACTTAAACTTATTTCTTCCTCACTGATTATTTTGCCTTTTTTTAGTCCCTTACATTTTTCTGATGTGCTACATATTGTCTCAATTTGTCCGAAATTGTTTACTTCTCCAACAACAGTGCAGACCTTAGATGTACCTATATCAATACCAACTATGATATCACCTATTGCCAAGATAATTCCTCCATTTATTTATGTGTTTTCCTTAGTGTTATATATATTACATTTTGACAAAAATGTCAATATAATTTGAAATATTTTTGAAATATTTTCGAAATACTTTTGTAATATTTTCGAAACATTTTGTAATGTTTTTGTAATGTAATTTTTACTATGCGATCTCTTTTTTTCTGCCTTCTTTTTTCTGTAGCCATTTTTCAATATAATGTCTTCTTATTATAGTCAAATTTGTGAACATTCTTCCAACAAATACTACCAATGCTGCTAAATATATATCTAAGTTTAATTTTTGTCCTAAATATGTTAGTGCTATTGAAAGTATACTATTACAGAAAAATCCTGATATAAAAATTGTTAAATCAAAGTTTTTCTTTAATACTGATGTTATTCCTCCAAAAACTGAGTCTAAGGCTGCAACTACAGCTATTGCTAAAAATGTAGAATATGTATATGGTATTACAGGAGCATTTGTTCCTACTAATGCTCCAACAATACATCCAATAACTATTGCTATAATAATCATTTCTTTTCCTCCTCTAATTTATGTACTTTGTGTTCATATCTTTTTCGTACTTTTCAATTTTGATTTTTTTATTTGTATTAACACTTGTCTCATGTCCCAATTCTTTCAGTTCATCAACTCCTCCACCTTTTCCTGATACCGCACTTTTTAGATAATCTGAATTTCCTATTGCATTTATTACATATGGTGAAGATATTTTTTCTCCATTTACTTTTAAAAATTCTGTTCCTATTTCATAAATAGCTGACATAGACGTAATTCTATGTCCATTTACTGATATTGCCTCTGCTCCTGCCGAAAATAGCTCATTTACTATTGTTAAAAGTTCTGATGATGTTATATTGTCTACTGTAACATCTTCTGAAAGTTGAGTTCCACCTTTATCAATTAATTGTATTACAATACCTTCTCCTTCAACATCGGTTTTTCCAAGTACTTCGTTTAATTGTTCCAATTCTCCTTCTAATAATTGAGCTGTTTTTGCATCTGACTCTTTTTCATTTTTATATTCCTGTATTTTAGCTGATATTTCTTCATACCTTTCGTTCAATTCATTATATTTTTCATTCCAACTTGATAATTCTAGCCTAAGCTCAGATTCTCTCATTGTTTCTATTGCTGTTATATCAGTCTGTTGCACAACTTTAAATTGCATAAACATTACAAGCATTAATGCAAAACATGCAATTCCTATTGTAATTGACATTACTAGCTTTTCTTTGCTTACCTTAACTTTCATTTTATCAATTCCTTTCAAGTTATTTGTCTTGAATTTAGCCTATTTTATTTACTTACAGCATATTGAAATTTTAATATTCCTGTATATTTAGGTATTGTTATTGTCTTTTTATCTGTTGCTTTTTCTATTGATACCTTTAAATATCGTGTTTCTCTTAGATTATCTAAATATCCACCAAATCTATCTACATTAATTAAAACTTCTGGTAATCCTATTGCTTTTATCGTAAATGGTGCTCCTATTTTTTCTCCATTTACTTTTATTATATTTCCATCACATTCTATTGCTGATGTTGTTACTAATCTCTGTTCATTTATAGATATTGCCTCTGCTCCTGCATTTTTTAATTCATTTACAACACTTATTAAATCTGCATCATGGACTACTAATAAATTAGGGTCTGCAAACCAGCTATTTAATGATATATCTTGGTTATCATTTATTGTTATTATTAATCCATTTCCTGTTACTTCTGATAGTCCTAGTATTTTATTCCCATCTTTTATTTCATTTTCTAAATCTGTTAATTCTGTATTATTCTGAGTTGAATTCGCTCTTTCTACTTCTAATTGGTTTTCTGCTTCTTCTAATTTTTGATACAGGTTGTCATATTTCTCTTTTGATTTTAATACTGAATCTCTCAGTTCATTTTCTTTTGCATTTGTACTCATTATAGAGCCAGTTCCATTAATGGTCTTTATTTGAGCTGCTATTCCATATGATAATAACACACACATAAGTCCTAGTATTAAACTAATTATTTTTTTATTCATATTAATACAATCCTTTCCATATAGTCTAACTTTCTTTAAAATCTCTAATTTGCACTAAAATATGGTAAAAAACCTTCATTTAAATTTCCATTTACATATATTGTGCCAGTATTTCCTGCTTCTTGTTTTAATATTGCATTTACATAATACATTCGATTTTTTAAATTAGTAACATCTCCCAAATTGATTGTTATTCCATTATTCTCTAATTCCAATATGTAGTCATCTTTTACTTGTATTTGAGTTATTTTATCTGCTATCTCAATTTTCTTACATTCATCTAATATCTGTAATATGTTTTCTACTTTATTTAAATCTTTTTCATCTAATCTCTTTTTATTTGATATCTCTGTTATATCCATACCAATTATTGTTGTAATTTCAAGTTTTTCAGTTGAACAATCTAAAATATATCCTTGTTCATCTATGTATATATACTTTTCTGATTCTGTTTTTATTTGAAACCTTTTTTTTCTTTCTTTTATTTCTATTTCAATTTTATTAGGATATATTTTATTTATTTTTGCATCTTCAATATATCCATTTTGTTTTAATTTTACTTTTAGAACCTCTCCTACTTTTGAAAATATATTGTCTCCTTTTTTTACTTCTGCTAATTGCTCTACTTTTTCTTTTGGTAACTGTTCATTCCCCTTTACTGATATTTCCTGTATCTTAAAAGTTGGTGATGTTAGTAAATATGCTCCTAAACATATTGATATCACTATTACTAATAATATTATTAATAGAATTTTTCTGTTTTTTCTCTTTCTTTGTTCTATCTCTCTTTGTTTATTAATCTTACTCTTTGGCTTGTTTTTATGAGCTACCATTTTATCATCACTTCCTTTGTGTTTTATATACTGTTTATAGTAATTTTTATCCTTTTTATTTTATCACACTTTTCATAGATTTTGCTATATTTTTTAAAATTTTTTTAATATAATGTGATTCTATTATATAAAAATAACCTGAAATATATGCTTAAATATATCTTATAAAGCTTATATTTCAAGTTATTTAATTTATCAAGGAATCGATTCAAAGCTTCTATCTATCTAAAGTATCTAAATTATCTAATGCTTTTCCAGTTCCTAATGCCACACATGAAACAGCATCATTTGCAATCATAACATTTATTCCAGTTTTTTCTTGTAATAATTTATCTAGTCCATCTACCAGTCCGCCTCCGCCTGTTATATATATTCCTCTATTGCTTATATCTGCTGAAAGTTCTGGTGGTGTTTTTTCTAACACTGAATGTACTGCGTCAACTATCATCATGGCAGGTTCTATAAGTGCTTCTAGCATTTCACTTGAATATACTGTTATGTTTTTTGGTAACCCTGTTGCTAAATCTCTTCCTCTTATTTCCATTTCTTTATCTTGAATTTTTGGATATACACATCCTATATTTATTTTTAGATCTTCTGCTGTCCTTTCTCCTATCATTATATTATGTTTTCTTTTGATATATTTTACGATATACTCATCAAACTTATCTCCTGCAACCTTTAAAGATGTACTCTCAACTGAACCTCCAAGTGATATTACTGCAATGTCTGTTGTTCCTCCTCCAATATCTACCACCATATTTCCACATGGCTTGGCAATATCTATTCCTGCACCTATTGCTGCTGCTATTGGCTCTTCTATTAAAAATACCTTACGTGCTCCTGCTTGTGTTGCAGCATCTATTACAGCTTTTTTTTCTACTTCTGTTACTCTTGATGGGATACATATCATGGTCCTTGGCGAAAATAATGTTCTTCCATTTATTTTATTAATAAAATATTTTAACATTTTTTCTGTTACTGTGTAGTCTGATATTACTCCCTCTCTTAGGGGTCTTGTCGCTACTATGTTTCCTGGCGTTCTTCCAAGCATTCTTCTAGCTTCTTGCCCTACTGCTAATACTTCTTTTGTATTACTGTCTACAGCAACTACAGATGGTTCTCTTAATACAACCCCTTTTCCTTTTACATATGCTATTACTGTTGCTGTTCCTAAGTCTATTCCTATATCTTGACCTAACCCAAATTTAAACATATTTATGCATTCCTTTCTATTTTGCTGATTTTTATATTTTTTACTTGTCTTAATATCGATTTTAATTTTACACTATATTATTTATTCAAATTCATTATAATAACACCTGCAATAATTAATACTGCTCCACCAACATTTAGCCCTGTTAGTTGCTCTTTTAATATTAGCCATGATGCAATTAATATCATTATTTGTGCAACTCCATTACATATTGGCGAAATAAAACTTAAATTTTCAAACATCATAACAATTCTTGTATATAGTAAAAAACTAATTATGTAACATACGAACCCTAATGCACTTATTAAACTTATATTAAAATCAAATTCGCCTGCTGAAAGTGAAATTTTTCCCGCATTTCCACCTTTTTTCATTAATATTAGCCCTGATACTGTGAATATCAAGTAAAAAATAATCATTAATATCTTCATTATATCTTTTCTCCTTATTTCCATTTTTATTCCCTTTCTTGGTAATTTTTTTCTGTTTCTTTAATTATATATATAGGTCTATTTTTTACCTCTAAATATGTTTTAGACAAATATTGTCCAATGACTCCCATACAAAATAACTGTACACCACTAACAAAAACTATAATACATGCAAGTGATGGCCAACCTGGTGTTGGATCACCATATACTAATGTTTTTACTATTATAAATATTATTGCCAAAAATGCAATTATACAGAATGTTAGTCCTAATATAGATGATATTATTAGTGGCGTAGTTGAAAATGCTGTTATTCCTTCTAAAGCATATTTAAATAATTTCCAAAATGACCATTTAGTTTCTCCTGCAACTCTTTCTATATTTTCATATTCAATCCATTTTGTATTAAATCCTACAAAACTAAACAACCCTTTTGAGTATCTATTATATTCTTTTAATGAAATTATACTATTTACTACTTGTCTTTTCATTAATCTATAATCTCTTGCGCCATCAACCATTTCTATATCTGATATTTTATTTATTATTTTGTAAAACATTCTTGCAAAAAAGCTTCTAATTGGTGGTTCACCTTTTCTTGTTACCCTTCTTGTTCCAACGGAATCATATCCTTCGTTTATTATTGCATTATACATTTGTTTTAATAATGCTGGTGGATCTTGTAAATCTGCATCCATTAATGTAACATAATCTCCTTCTGATGCTTCTAAACCTGCAAACATTGCAGCTTCTTTTCCAAAATTCCTAGAAAATGAAACATATCTTACTTTATTATCTTTTGCTTTTAATTCTCTTATTATGTCTATTGTTTTGTCTTTTGAACCATCATTTACAAATATGTATTCAAAGTCTGCAATTCCTTCAAAGTCTTGCTTTCTTACTCTTTCCATTTCTTCATAAAATAGTGGCAATGCTTTTTCTTCATTGTAACAAGAAACTACTACTGAAATTTTTTTCATTTTTTGCTCCTTTCTAACTTTATTTTCAAATTAAAACTTATGATAAATTAATTTTATTTTACTAATATGTTTTTATTATAGTATCTGGAAATTTTCATTAGTTCATCATTAACATATTTTAGTCCATATTTTTCTATTAATGTTTCTTCATTTGAAAACAAATTAGTTCCAAGGCCCAATTTATTCCCATCTATATTTGCTCCAAGTGCTGCTAATGTTGTAGGATATAAATCCATTGTTGAATATTCTCTGTTATTGCTTTCAGGCTCAACAGCTGGATTTATTATAAGATTAACAACTTTTTTTTGGTATTCTTGCCCTTCTTCCAACTCAAAAAAATTTGATTGCATTGTTATATATTGTTCATCCCATTTGTCTGGGCAATCTTTGCATTTATATCCATCTGGAAAGTGTGTATCAGCTGTTAGCATTGTAAAATTAAATGGTTGTTCCTGTTCAGATAAATATAATATTTTTTCTTTTGCATATTCAAATAATTGGTCATCTGTAAATCCCCACCAAATTTGCTCAGTTGCTTTATTTTCAGATTTTGCTGATTCAAAATCCCATATTTCATAATTTCCATGTTGTTCAAATAAATTTCTTCTGCCTCCAAATGTAGCATCAGAACCTAATAATAAAAAATTATGATATCCATTTTTTTGCAAAACTTGTCCTATACTATAGGCTCCTCCTAAAAATGTACTATATTCTTCCATAGCATTATCTTCGATGCTTAATTTTAATGGAACTCCAGCAGTTTGTGCTGCCATTGCTCCAACAGTCCAAGTTGTTCCATATAATGTATATGCTCCACCTAATTTATTTGTGTCAGAAAAATTAATATTTTCTTTTGCAAGTTTAGATATCTCTGGCATTAAATCATATTGTGATAATCCTCCATCTTGTACTGAATAATATGTTGTTTCCATTGATTCTAAAAAAATATATATTAAGTTTCTTTTTTCTTTTTGAAATTCTATCTTAGTTTTTTCTGGTCTTACATATTCTTTTGCTATAAAGTTTGAATCATGTGTCTGATTCTTTATATATTCTTTAATATCTGTTGTTTTAAGTATTTTGTCTATACTAATTATTAATATTAATATAGAAATAGTAATAATTACTAATATAGTTTTTCTTCTTTCTGATGTATGTATTTCATGTATTATTTTTTATGTCTTTTACCATTGGATATATTAATGCTAATGCTATTATTGCTGATGGTAGTATTACTTTTCATAAACATTGTTTCATAAATGTAGCTATTATATCTGTGTTTGTTCCTTGCATTGGCACTTTTAAATGAAAAATTATTTCATCCATTGACAAATGTTCGAATGTCTCATATAACCAATCAACTGTAACTGTTGCTCCAAATGCAATCAAAAGACATACTACAATGACAATACATGCAATTCTCTTTCTCATTCACTACACCTCTTGTTTTCTGCTTTTGTTAATTTTAACTGTTTTCTCTTGTTTGATTTTGTATATATCTCCAAGAATCTTTACACATATCATCTAATGTTTTTTCAGCTTGCCAACCAAGCTCTATTTGGGCTTTTTCTGGATTTGAATAACATATTGCTATATCTCCTGCTCTTCTTGGTGCAATTTTGTATTTGACTGTTTTTCCTGTTGCTTTCTCAAACGCTTTTACCATATCTAAAACACTATATCCTATTCCTGTTCCCAAATTATATATATATATTCCTTTTTCTTCTTTTTCTAATTTTTCTAATGCTTTAATGTGTCCTTTAGCCAAGTCTACTACATGAATATAGTCTCTAACTCCTGTTCCATCTGGTGTATTATAGTCATTTCCAAATACTGATAATTGTTCTAATTGTCCTGAAGCAACTCTTGCCACATATGGCATTAGATTATTTGGAATTCCCTGTGGTTCTTCTCCTATTAATCCACTTTCATGTGCTCCAACTGGGTTGAAATATCTTAATATTGCAATATCCCATGTATTGTCTGATTTATATAAATCTTGTAATATTTGCTCTATAAATAATTTAGTGGCACCATATGGATTTGTTGTTCCTCCTATTTTACAGTCTTCTGTTAGAGGAATTCTTTCTGGCTCTCCATATACTGTTGCTGATGAACTAAATATAAATTTTTTAACATTATATTTTCTCATTGTTTCTAATAAGACTATTGCTCCTGATATATTGTTTTCATAGTATTCTAATGGTTTTTGTACTGATTCTCCTACAGCTTTATATCCTGCAAAGTTCAATACCGCTTCTATATTATTTTCTTCAAACACTTGCTCTAATGCTTTTCTATCTAAATAGTTTACTTTATAAAATTTAAATTCTTTTCCTGTTATTTTTTTTATTTTCTCTAATACTTCTGGTTTACTGTTCGAAAAATTGTCTATCATTACTATTTCTCTCCCAGCATTTAATAATTCTACTGCTGTATGACTTCCTATATAACCTGCACCACCTGTTACTAAAATTGACATATTTTTTCCTTCTTTCTTTTTTAGTTTTTAATTCCCCTTTTTTAGCACTTGTATTGTATCACTAAATAATAATAATTTCAATAGTTTTATTGTTATTTAAACTTCAAAAGTTACTAAATAATGGTGCAAGTAATACACACACTTTTACTACCTAGAGATGTGACAAAAGATGGATTATATAAAATAAATGAAGATTTTGTGTATCTAATCTTAGCACTAGCGGTTCTTATAGAATCAAATGAGGAATGTTCACGTGCAAACTTATAAGTTTGAGCCTGAGTGAAAGAGGCTCATTTGATTTTATTAGAACAGCTGTGATAAGATTGGCTTATCCAAAATCTGTAATGGTTTTTATACAATCCATTTTTTGTCCCATTTCTAGGTAGTAAAAGTGTGTGTATTACTTGCACCATTATTTAGTAACCTTTAAAAAGTAGAGAGCCTTTTGCCCTCTACTTAATATACTAATTAATATTTTTTATAACAAATACTCATATCCACATTTACTTTTCCATTTTCAAAAGGAGCATATACTCCTGGTATTGAGCCTGAACTTGTATATTGCCACATATTGTATTTGTATTTATAGTCTGTTGTTTTAGCTGTTGTATAATGTGCTACCCATATGTCATAACTATTTAGTTGACTAACATCTAGGTTATCATAGAACCAGTATTTGCTTGCATATACAGCAGGTATATATCCTGCGTTTCTTATTGTATCACAAAATGCTCTACATACAGCTGTTCTTGTTGCTACATCTAATTGGTCTGCTCTTCCTTCGTAATCTAATACTCCATTTGTTTTTGACGTAGAATATTCTGTGTCTATTATAATTGGATATCTTACATTAACATCATATTTTCTAACTAAATCCAAAACATAATTTGCCTCTTCTACTGCCTCTTGCTCGTTAACAGCCTGTGTGAAAAAATATAATCCAATATCTATTCCATTTTTTGTTGCTTCTTTTACATTTCTTTCAAATTTTCTATCTGTTACTATTTTTCCAGTTACAAATCCTCTATATCCTGCTCTTATTATTGCATAGTCTACTTTGCCTGATTTTCTAACCTCTTCCCAATCAACATTTCCATTGTGTGAACTAACATCTATACCATATCTTAAACTTAATTCTTTAAATTTAAATTGTTGGGCATTTGACGTATTTCCTTCATATATCTTTACATTTGTTCCATTTACTGTTTGATTTCCTGCAACATCTAAATATAAATTTGTTGATTTTGATTTTACTTTATAATATCCATCTCCTGCTATTTCGAAACTCCATAGTTGTTTATCATTTCCATTATAATCATTTTGTACAACATTATCTCCTTGCACTGTCAATACTTTATCTGAATGTTTTGCTATTATTTTACAATATGTATCATCAACATATTCTATTTTAAATATCTGTTGATTTACACTATCAAATGTCCAAATTTGCACATTTGCACCATTGTCCATAGAACCTGCATCTATATCTATAACTTTGCTTTCATCTTGTTTTATAGATATATTATATGAATCTGAATCTATCATTTTTGTTTTTTCAAATTTGAATTTTTGAGAATTTGTCTCATTTCCTTCATATATTTGAACATTAATACCATTGCTAGCATTTCCATCTTTTATATCTAAATATAAATATGAATTATATGCCACTATATAATAATATCCATTTCCTGCACTTTGCAAAATCCATTTCTGTGCATCTGTACTGTTTCCTTCATATTGCCAAACATTAGCTCCGTCGTATTTTCCATTACTTTGAACATCTAATACTTTTCCCGAATTTACAGACATTATTTCATAATAATTCTCTTTTTTATTATATGTTAATTGAAATTTTTGTTGTTGTACATTATCATTAGTCCAAAGTTGTACATTTGCACCATTTTCATATAAACCATCTGAAACGTCAATATATTTGTTATTACTTAAAGCTGATTTTATTTTATATACTCCATCTTCTAATAGTTGTTCTCCTACTATCTCTTGGTCTGCCTTTATAAATTTAAATTTTTGTGCATCAGTTTCATTCCCTTCATACATTTGTATTGTTGGATTTCCTGATATATCTCCTCCAGGAATATCAATAAATAATCCATTGCATCTTGCAATTATATAAAAATACCCTTCTCCTGCATCTTTTATAATCCATTGTTGTATTGTTGACTCATTGTTTTCTGAATTTTGTACTATTGAAGTTCCATTAAAATGTTTTCCATCATTTACTTCTAATACTCTTTGTGATTTATATTGTTTTATTTCATAATATCCATTACTCAAATATTTAATTTCAAACATTTGACTTTTATTTAATGTATTTGGTTTTCTACCGAATTTTGCCATTTCATTATTTGATATGCCATTATTTTCAATTTGTAATACCTTGTCCTCATTTAATTTAGTTCCAATCGCATATATCCCATCTTCAATTATGTTTGTGCTTTTATTTTTTTCTGCTTTTATAAATTTAAATTTTTGTGCCTTTGTACCATTATCTTCATACATTTGAATATTGGCTCCATTACTCGAACTTCCACATGAAATATCCAAATTTAAGTAGTTACATCTTGATATTATATTATAATATCCATCTTCTTCTGTTTCTTTCAATATCCATTGTTCTGTATTTCCTTTATGTGTTTGATATTGTGCAACATTTGAACAATTATCTTGTCCACCATATGATACATCTAATGATTTATTAGAGTGTACTGCTGTAATTATATATGAATCAACATCTTTATTATATTCTATATCAAATTTTTGATATTCCTTTTTCTCATTTTCCCATATGTATGTATTAGCAAAATCATTATATTTTCCATCACTTATACTAACTACTTTATTTTCTGCCAAAGCAGAGGCAATATAATATGTTCCATCTTCAATTTTATCAGATTTTATTTCTTCAACTTTTGTGAAACTAAACTTTTGAGCATTTGTCTTATTTCCCTCATATAGTTGAATTTTAGCTTTATCTGTTGCAATTCCTCCTGGAATATCTAAATATAATCCATTACATCTTGATATTATGTAATAGTATCCATCTTCTGCCTCTTGTATTATCCATTGCTGTGCCACTGTATTATTACTTGTATATTGTTGTAATTTTACGCCACTTTCAGTGCTTGCACCAGGAACATCTAATACTTTTAAAGAATGTTCAAATGCTATTGTATAATAACCATTTCCTATACTTGTAATTTTAACTTCTTGACTCTTATTTATTCCTCTTGCCTTTTGCGCTAATTGAATTTTAATTTCATCTTCTCTCGATTTATCTGGAACTTCTATAACCATATTTTCATCTATTTTTGAAGCAATAGTATATATACCATCTTCAAGTTGTTTATTATCTTGCTTTGCTATTCCTGTTCCTTTTAAATTCTCATTACTTTGTTCTTTAATAACATTGTCTTCATTTTTTGTTTCTTCTATTTCTAATTCAGTCACTGTTTCCTCTTCTTTTTTTACTTCTTCTCTTGTATCTTCTTCATTAATTGCATTTTCATCTTTATTTTCATTTTCTTTTATGTTTTTTTCCTTTTTATCATCAACATTTTCTTCTGTCAATTTTTCTGTTTTTTCATTTTCTACATTTTCATTTGTTGTATATTCTTCTATATCATTTATATTTGAATATGCATAATTAATGGTTGGAAAAGCTACTGTGAAAATCACCATAAATATTATTGTCGCACTTAGAACTTTCAACAATCCTTTCTTCATATAAAAATCCTTCCTTTCTTTCTTCCAAATTTTCTACCTATATTATATATTTTTATTTATCGAAAATCAATATTTTTGATGTAAAAAAATTTGGCAAAAACTGCCAAATTTCTTATGCCTTTTCTAAGACTTCTTTACACTTTTCTAATGCTGATTTTATTACTTTATCCATGTCATAGTATTTATAGTTTCCAAGTCTGCCTCCAAAAATAACATTTTTTTCTTGTCCTGCTAATTCTTGATATTTAGCAAACAAATTGTTATTTTTTTCATCATTTACTGGGTAATATGCTTCATCACCCTTTTTCCAATCTTGTGGATATTCTTTTGTAATTACAGTTCCTTTGCATTTATTAAATTCAAAATGTTTATGTTCTATTATTCTTGTATATTTCTGATCATGACTTGTGTAATTTACAACTGCATTTCCTTGATAATTATCAATATCTTCATAAATTTCATTTTCAAACTTTAATGAACGCCATTCTAAGTTTCCAAATTTATAATCATAAAATTCATCCATCATTCCTGTATATAATACTTTTTCTGCCAATTCATTATATTTATCTTTGTTTTTTAAATAATCTACACCAAGTTCAACATCAGCATTGGCAAGCATTTTTTCAATTATTACATTATAACCACCAACAGGAATTCCTTGATATCTATCATTAAAGTAATTATTGTCATATGTAAATCTTACTGGTAATCTTTTTATAATAAATGAAGGTAAATCCTTGCAGTCTTTTCCCCATTGCTTTTCTGTATATTCTTTTATTAGTTTTAAATATATATCTTTTCCTATTAATGATATTGCCTGTTCTTCTAAATTTTTTGGTTCTGTTATATTGTATTCCGCTTTTTGTTCTTCTATTTTCTCTTGTGCTTCTTTTGGTGTTACAACTCCCCATAATTTAGAAAATGTATTCATATTAAAAGGTAAATTATAAATCTCTCCTTTATAATTTGCTATTGGAGAATTTACATAGTTATTGAATTCTACAAATTGATTTACATATTCCCATATTTCTTTATCACTTGTGTGAAATATATGCGCACCATATTTGTGTACATTTATATCATTTATATTTTCACAATATATATTTCCACCTATATGATTTCTTCTATCTATAACTAAACATTTTTTACCTTTTTTACTTGCTTCATATGCAAATACAGCTCCATATAATCCAGCCCCAACAATTAAATAATCATATTTTTTCATACCTATACCTCTTTTACCATTTTATATCTATTTTTAATTTGTTTATCATAAAGTTATATAATGCTAAAAATACTCTAAACAATCCAGATTTATATATTTTTCTCATTATTGCAACTTTAGTATTAGACTTATGTTTCATGCAATATGATAATTTTAAATATTCTGATGTTTTCCAACTTGAAAAATTAGAATCTAAATATTCTTTGTTTTTCTTTAATTCTTCTTTAAAATTACTTGTTTTGTCTGCTGAAATTCTAAACATTAATGAAATTCCAAAATGTAAGAATGCCATTGCATCTAAAACAGGTAATAATCTTTTTCCAGTTTCTTCACTCTCATATATTTTTTTAACATCTAACATTGCTTTTTCTGTTGATTCTAATTGTTCTTTTTTTATTGTTGCCATTATTGAATCTGATCTTACCATATAATAATATAAACTATCACTTATGAAAGATATTTTATTTGTATTTAAATATGCCATTAGTAAGAACATCATATCATCAAATATCCTTGGTGGATTTGGTAAATTGTGCATATTTTTTAATACTTCTGCCTTATATAATTTATTCCATAATGCTGTATTTATAGATAATATGTCTTCTGGATTTTTCTTCATGTCTATTACTTTACCAGAAAATTGAGTCATTTCTGTAGAATATACATGTCCTGTGTCAACATCCACTCTATCAAATCCGCATACAGATATGTCTGCATCTGATGCTTTTGCTGCATTATATAATTTTTCAGCATAGTCTGTTGATATGTAATCATCTGAATCTGTAAATCCTATGTATTCTCCTTTTGCTATTGCTATTCCATCAAAACGCCCTTTCCAAACTCCTTCATTTTGTTTATCAATTATTACAATGTTTTTGTTTGGATATTTTTCTTTATATTCTTTTAATATATTTAAACAATTATCTGGTGACCCATCATTTATACATATTATTTCAACACCATCTAATGTTTGATTTACTAATGAATCCATACTTCTATTTAAATATTTTTCAACTTTGTAAACTGGTACAATTATACTTACTTTTATCTTTTCTTCCATAACTAGTTCTCCTTTTTATTTTGATATTCTTTTAATGCTATATAGTGGTCCAAATTTTTTACTTTCTCATTTAGCATTGATATTTTTAAGTTATTCATAAAATTTTCTACTAATAGAAAACCTATTATTACTAAAAACACAAAATTTACAGGTGCCATAAATCCTAATTTTATTGAGATCCATTCTACTGCATTAGAAAATATACTCATTAATATTAATAAAAAGCTTCCGATAATCCATATTATTGAATCTGCAACTCTCATTTTACACTGCTTTACTTTCTTTATACATAATATGAAAGAAAGTAAAGAGCAAATAATCAATCCTACTCTTAATACAAGTGACATTCTATTTTCCTCCTTTTTTTGTAAAAGCTCTTATGAATATAATTGAAAACATCATACTTAACATATATTCTATTGATTTAAATGCATTTAAATAGCTTTCTCCAAATTCTCTTTCTTTCATTTCAACTTGAACTTCTTGTACTGTAAATCCTTTTTTTATCATATACACTATTGTGTCTGGTTCAGGAGTTAAACTAGTATTTGTTATGAATTCTTTTATTGCTTTTTTGTTATATGCTCTCATTCCTGAAGTTGGATCTGTTATTCTTTTTCCTGTTACCAATTTTATTGCAAATTGAATTATATTGCTTCCTAACATTCTCATTGAATGTGGCTTCTTCTTTTTTTCAAATCTTGAACCTATTGCTATATCACAATTATCCTTTTCTATTTTTTCAACTAAATCCTTCAAGTATTTTGCTTGATGCTGCCCATCTCCGTCAAATTGTATTGCAATATCATAATCATTTTCATGAGCATATTTCATTCCGATTTGAATTCCACTTGTTAAACCATAATTTACTGGTAATGAAATCATGTTAATTTCATTTTTTTCACATACCTTTTTTGTATTGTCTTTTGAACAGTCATTTATTACAACATAATCATATTTTGTATTATTTTTTACATCATTTACTGTTTTTTCAATGTTAAGTTCTTCATTGTATGCTGGTATTATTATTAATACTTTCACTTTTAGTTCTCCTTATTTTTAAAATTTTCTATTTGAGTATATCTTAATAATTCTAATTCATATTTTTCTCTATTTTGCTTTACAACTGTATCTAGTATTACACCGCATTGTGCTATTATTAATGCAAATATCATTATTCCTGTAGCTAAAATAGCTGATGGAACTTTTGTTATAAAGCCTGTCCTAAAGAACTCTGTAATTACTGGTATTCCAACAAGTAGTCCTATCACTACAAATATTAGTGATATTAACCAGAAAAATTGTCGTGGTTTAAAATCTTTAAACATTTTTATAATAGTTTTTAATACTTTTATTCCATCATTTACTGTATTTAGCTTTGAAGAACTTCCTTCTGGTCTATCTCTATATACTATTGGAATTTCTTTTATTATAAATTTTTTATCAAGTGCATGTAAAGACATTTCTGTTTCTATTTCAAACTTAGGACTCATTACAGGCATTGTTTTTACAAATAATTTATTAAATACTCTATAACCTGTCATTATATCCTTTAAGTCTGTTTTAAATGCAACATTTATTGATTTTTTTACCAAATTATTTCCAAATTCATGAAAATGTCTTTTATTTTCTTTTTGGTATGTTCCATTTGTTAATCTATCTCCTATTACCATATCTGCCTCTCCGTCAACAACTGGTTTTATTAATTTGTGCACTTCTTCTGCTGGATATGTGTCATCTCCATCTACCATTACATAAATGTCTGCATCAATTTCTCTAAACATGCTTCTTACTACATTACCTTTTCCTTGTCTGTATTCATGTCTTACAATCGCTCCATTCTTCTCTGCTATTTCTGCTGTTTTATCTTTTGAATTATTATTATATACATAAATTTCTGCATCTGGTAATTCTTTTTTAAAATCTTTTATAACTTTTTCTATTGTAATTTCTTCATTATAACATGGTATTAATACAGCTGTTTTCATCATTTATCTCCTTTTATATATTGTTTTAAATTAGATATTTGAACACATTCACCCATAGCACTTAAAATTGCAAAAATTGTCATTGCTTGAATTTTATTTGTAAACCAGCTATGTATAGATGAATGTCCTGCAAATGTAATATACCATACATATGGTACTATTGCAATACAAATTAATGTAATTATTACACTACAGTCTTTAATTTTCTTTTTAGTTAATAAAAATAGTATTATCCAAATTACAAAAATAATCATTAATAATTCCTTTGCAGTTGCAACAAAGAAAAAGTCGAAATTTTCCTTTAACACATCTATTCTATTTACAGGATATGTTTCATTTCCATTTACTCTAAATAATATTTGATTTAGTGCTAATGATATGGCATCTTTTTGTAATATAATAGAAGCTATTACCCATTTTGTAAAGAATAATAATCCATATCCAATCGCCCACATTACTCCTAACTTTATGCTAAGTAAAATTTGATCTAGTAATTTAGTTTTTCTTCTACTTTCTAATAATGCAACTAAAACTATTGGCATACCTAATGTTACCAATGGGTATGTTAATAAATCAAAATATGTTGCAAGTGCTCCAGTAATAAAAAATATTATTGGTATAAATTTTTGCTTTTTATATTTGTAAACAATTAATACTGCTATCATTGATATAAGTGTTACAATAAATATAAAACTATATTGTAAAGACATAGGAATTAGTACTACATACATCATGCATATTGTTATAATAAATGCAACAACTGTTTTTAATCCTAACTGGTTACTTATTAAATATATTGTTATTCCTAATAATAAAAATATTATAAACATAAATATGTATCTTATTTCTACATAATTATATCTCATTAATAATGGTCTAAGTACAACTTGTGAGCCATGCCAATACCTAGAATATTCACTATTATTATATTGATTATCTGGTAAGTTATTTTCTAAAGAAGATACACCTCCTTTAGTTTCGTCTTCATAATACGAATTTTCCATAGCCTTTACTAATGTTCTTTGATCTTTTCCCATTCCCTTATTCATAGCAATATTAAGCATTAATGCATCTGTATGAGTATCCATCATTGCTCCTGCGTGTCCTATAAAAAATGGTGTATATCCTATGCCTTCGGCTTTTAATTGTACTATAGATTCTTTTACATTTTCTCTTATTTTCTCATTAGGTAATGCATAGCTTCCTATTATAAGTACTGTAAAAAAGATTGTAATTCCTACATATATCAAAATATATGCTAATAATTTTTTTGATATCTTCTTTATTTTTTCACTCACCCTTATACTCTCCTTAATAATTAATTAAATATATATATTGACTATTTTCATCATTACTATATTTACTTTCTAAATTAAATTCGTCAATTATTTCATCACTACATTTTTGACTACTATAATAATATTTTATACCTAACTTCTTAAAGTCTTCATAGGTTAATGTCGCTAAATATGAATCAGGTGCTAACAAAGAAAAAGATGTTTCTTTGCCTAATGCTATATGTATATGTGCAAATCTATTATAAACCTCATCATATTTTCCTTCTGAATCTAATTCTTTTAACCATTCAAAATTTGGATACATATGTACTCCATTTAATGTTTTTACTCCATTCGCAACTAAGTATTGTCCAGTTATATTACTATTTCCTGCCCATAAAGCATCTTTATCATCTGATTTTATTTGTTGTATTTCTTTAGAAATTTTTGTGTCTTTTATTGGCGATAGTCCAATACATATTGGGTTTATAGTAGCTCCTGCAATTATAGCAACTATACACATACTATAACACCATGCTCTTTTATTTCCTGTTATCATAAAATATGTCATTGCAAATATTACTATGCTCCATATCTCTGTTTTAGTAAAATTAAAATATCCTGCATAACTTGAATTCTTAATTAAAATATATGATATTACAACAACTAGCATAGATATTATAATTGATTGAGCCTTTGTAAATATTTTTTTCGAATTAGTTTGTTTAATTATTGCTATTGTTAATATTGTTCCAATCATACCTACGACTACATGTAATCTTGGACTTGGTACCATAGACATTAATGTTATTTTTGCAAATAATTCTCCAAAACCTATAAACTCCCATAACAAAAATATTGTATAAAGAAGTGTAAGGCTTATTATTAATTTAACTACTGGTTCGTCATTTTTTTCTTTTATATTTTTAAAATTATAAATTAATAAGATGATTAAACCTATAAAAGAATATATGTAACTACTTTGTTCACATGGATTTGCCACACTTTTACTATATGGGAAGAATATATTTGCAAAATACGAAATAAATCTATCTATGCTAAAATCTCCACCAACTGATATTCTATTACCAGGATATACTGTACTCATCATTATTACAATATCATTCCAACATACTAACACATATCTTGCAATTATTCCTGCAATCCCTAAAACTGTCAAAGTCATTATTATTACATCTATCTTAGTAAGTTTTTTTAGATTTGGTATAAAATCATTTAACATTACTACTAACATAAAAAACGCAAATGGTACTTGGAATGCTGGATATAATACAAATGCAAATGATGTTATTGAAATCAATAGTCCAACAGCTAACCCTATCTTTCTTTTAACATCCCATTCTAAATTGTTCATATAATAGCTAAACAGAACTATTGTTGTCATTCCAAATATATACCCATCAGCTATAGCTGAACTCAACCACCACATTATAGCAGGAGCTAATGCTAGAACTATGCCTCCTGTTAAGGTAAGTAGAGTATCCTTTTTAGTTATTTTCATAGAGAACTCTATTGATACCAACAATAGTAAAATTATTTTTAACATCCAATAAAATGAAAATCCTAACTCTTCTCCAAATAATATAAATCCCCACATTAATGGTTTTCCTATTGACGCAATATCTCTTACAGGAGTTATCATCATTAACATATTTAAGTTACCTTGTCCAATATTTTCATTATACATCTTATAAGCATCTGGACCTTGCATTGCTCCCAACATAAGTGATGATTGAGTTAACCATTCGTCTGACCTTATTCCTCTAGCTACACCTAATATAATATTTTTGCTATCTGGCTCATTTACATATGAACTCCACATACTTAATGATGCTAAATTTATTCTTAGTAATACTGTAGCTATTAATACAATCCCTGAAATCCTATATCTGTATTTGATTATAAATTCCGCAACCTTGTTTAACTGTTTATCATATTTCTTTAATAATGTAAATACTCCAATTAATATGTATATTGCATAAATTAATCCTATTCTAATTAATGCAACTTTATCAATTTCTATTTTTCCATATATCAATATTTCTATCATAAATGGTAAAATTATTGCTAATATAGTAATTGTTATTTTGTTTTTTAATATAGTCTTCAATTTCTCCTTTATCATTTGGTTATTTTCTCCTATTACTCTTCATATTTTCTTATATCATAATTACAAGAATTTAAACTAAAATTTTTATTATAATATGGATCTCCATTTTCATATATATCTTTCCATTTATTTTGGAATTTTGTAATTTCTGCTTCAAATCTAGCAACTTTTTCTGGAGTATCCTCATATCCTCTAGTCTTTGATTCATAATGAATTACATTTACAAATGGGTCATATACTATAAGTTTTCCTGTTTTTCTTATTTTCAAGCAAAAATCTAAATCATTAAATGCAACTGGCATATCTTCATCCATATATCCAACCTCTTCATATACACTTCTTTTTGCCATCATGCAAGCAGCTGTTACTGCACTAAAATCTTGTATTGTACTTTCTCTTGCAAAATATCCGTGTAAATGTCTTGGTAGTCCTCTAAATAAGTGTGTCGCAACTCTATCAACTCCAAATACAATTCCTGCATGTTGAATTGTTCCATCTGGATAAAATAGTTTTACACCGACTGCTCCAACATCATCTCTTGATGCAAAGCCTAACATATCTTCTAACCAGTCTTCTGTTTCTATTTCTGTATCATTATTTAATTGTACTATAAATTCTCCATCTGAATTTTTTACTCCATAATTAATTATTTTTGAATAATTAAATCCTTCTTCTGGATATTTTAATACTTTTATTTTTTCATTTTTTTCTAATTCTTTATAATATTCAAATATTTCTTCTGTTGTACTATTATTTTCTACTATAACAATCTCATAATTTTTATATGTTGATTTTTCTAATATAGAGTCTACACATGTTTTTAATGTTTCTTTTTCATCTTTATTTGGTATTATTATAGATACTTTTGGATTTCCCTCAAACTGATATCTTATTCTATATGTACCTAAACTTGCACCGTGTTCAACAGTTCCCTTTAATCCCACTCTTTCTAGGTGATCTTGGATTGCTGGGATTCCTGCTTCAAAAGCATATGGTTTTGCTTGAGTATCAGCTTGTGCTGTTGAATTTGGGTGAACTCTCCAATGATATAATACCTTTGGTATATGAACAATATTTTTTGTGTTTTCTGCAACTCTTAATATTATATCAAAGTCTTGTGCTCCATCATATTTGCTTCTTTCTCCTTCAAGTTTGTCCATTAGCTCTTTTTTAAACACACTAAAATGACAAATATAATTATTTGCTCTTAAAAAGTCTAAAGAAAAATCTGGCTTAAAGTGTGGATTAAATCTTGGTTGATCTAATGTTGTAATTTTATCTTCATCTGTATAAATAAATTCAACTTCTGGATGTTCATTAATACATTTTACAACTTCATATAATGAAAATACTGGTAACAAGTCATCATGGTCAAATAAAGCTATAAAATCTCCTGTTGCCATTTTTATACATTCATTTGTGTTTCCAGCAATTCCTTTATTTTCTCCTATAAATTTATATTTAATTCTTTCATCTTGTTCATATATCTTTTTTAAAGTTTGGTCTTGTTCTGGACTTCCATCTGCTAAACATAATTCCCAATTTGTATATGTTTGATTAATTAAACATTCTACTAATTCTTTAAAGAAATTATATGGTGTATTATACATTGGAACTAATATACTAATTTTAGGTTGTATTTTAAATACAACTTTTCTTTGTTCTTCAATTTCTTTTTTAGTTGGTTCTACATGCTCCAACCATTTTTGATAGTCTATATTTCTATCCATATACTGATTGTTTCCTACTATAATTTGTTTAATTGTCTTTAAAGTACTTTTCATCCCTTCTGTTTTTATCATATGAAAAACTTTTTTCATATTAGTAGGTTTAAATCCCTTTATTGCATGAGCCATACCTCTTAATACTTTTCGTGTTTTAGTTCCTTCTGGAAATATCTTATCTCTTATTCTCATTTTTGTGCTCCTCTTTTCTTACTTCTTATCTTTCTCAATGGTTCTGTTATTTTCCAAGATGTAGAATTTTCCATTAATTCAATTTTATGTTCTTTTTCTTTTAATAAATTTATAGTATTTTCCATATTTTCTTCCAATAATTTTATTCTTGCATCTTTTTCATTTAATAATTTTCTGCAATCTTGTGTTATTTTTTCTTTATCATTTTGTAAAATTTTAATTTCTTCGTATTTTGCATTTAAGTTGTCTAAAATTTTATTTAGATTATTTACTTGTGTATGAATTCTCCATGCTTCATTATTTCTTGTTTTCTCTTGCAATTTATTGTCTAAAATCTGAAATAGACTTATATTTTTGTCAGTTATATTAAATTCATTTAACAACATCTTTAGGTCTAACATTTTTACAAGTTCTGGATTATATGCGATTGTTCTATATATTAGAAATTCTATCGGAATATTTTCTTCTAACCATTCTTGGTCATAAAAGAAATATTTGTCATCAATATAAAATATGTTTTGCAAAATCATATCCCAAAATCCATATTTTATAAATGTTAAATTATTTATATCTTCTTTTTCATAAGCTATTTCATATTTATCAAATACATTTTTATCTGTTTCTACACTCTCTAACTTCTGTTGTAATTCAAGATATAAATTTTTCATTATTTCTTTTACTTCTTCTACATTTCCCTGTTTTAGCTTTTCTATTAGGATTTTATCTAGTGTATCTTTGTCCTTTTGATATGCACTTATTACTACTAAATCTTCATATCTATCTAATGTATTTATATTGCATTGTTTTAAAATATCTATGTTTTTTTCTATATTTTTTATATGTGCAATAGAATTGTCATTTAAATTGTCTTTATAAACACTATTACCTTTTATAATTGTCTTTATTCTATATTCTTCTTTTCTCATATTTGAAAATGAAACAAACTCAATTTCATTGTCTTTAAATTCATATTTGCTACACTCTATAAAAAAGCAATTTGCAAATATTTTAAATAAATTTTTATCTTGTTTTATTATGTCTTTATATAGTTCATTTTCTTTATTTAGTTCTATATCATCTGCTTCATTAAAAACAACATTTCTTGATATTGTCTCTTCATCTGGTAGATGCTTGTCTGTGAAAATAACATTTGTCATTTCACAGCTAGGTAATGGATAATAGAATTTTTTATATGTTAATCCCATTTTATCTAACAATTCTTCTATTTCTTTTTTGCTATACAAATCTTCTGTTTTTGAGTTATTTATGCAAACTCTTCTTATTGATAGGCGATTATTCATTAAAATCAGGATTTTTCCATTCTCATTTAATTTTTCTACTACCTCTTTTAATTTATCCACATCTCTTTTGCAAAAGTCTTTTATTATTATATATTGTGCATTATCATTTTGGGGGTACCAACTCATTATATTATTTTTAAGTTGTTCCTTTAACAACTCTAATTCTTGATTATATTCCAATAGTCACTCACTCCTTCTAATCCTTTGACTGTTGTGATTCAATTTTTTTAAATTTCACTTTAGGTTCCATATCAAAGCAGCCTACCATCTTCTTTTGTGAAGTTACTTCAAAGATTAGTGCATCATAGTTTCTATTCATAATTATTAATTCTCCATTATCATCAAATCTATTACAACTAATTGATAATGTATATTTTCCTGGTGCAAGTCTTAATTTTTGTTCAAAATCAAATATGTATTCTTCTCCCTTTTTGCATGTTCCTGTTTCTATTCCCATGAAGTTTGTATTGTTTCCGCACATTTCCTTTCCTTGAAAATCCTTTATTGTGATAGATGCAAATGGATTCTCAACATCTTGATTAAATTGAACCTTTATTTTTATATGCATATATTCCGAATTGTCTATTATTGGCAATGGTTGATTATATTGGTCAAACATTCCATAATCGTAAATAGCAGCTTCATTATTTCCATAAATTGTAGCCTCTGGGTTTAATGTAAAATGTTTTTTCCATTCAGATTTTTCAGAAAGAGAATTTATTACTTCTTTAGTTATTTTATTTTTTCCTTTTGCTGAGTTCGTGTCCTTCATCTTAGTAATTAATTTCTTATATTCTTCTACCCCTTCTTTTACATCTCCATCAAAGATTTTTTCGCCATGTTGTAATATTATCGCTCTATTACAGTTATTTAATACATCAGATATACTATGTGTTACAAAGAGGATCGTCTTTCCTTTCTTTTTAAATTGCTCAAATTTCTTAAAACATTTTAATTGGAATGCCATATCTCCTACTGATAGTACTTCGTCTACTATTAATATATCTGGATCAACATTTATTGCACATGCAAAAGCTAATCTTGCAAACATACCTGAAGAATATGTTTTTACTGGTTGACTAAGATGTTCTCCTATATCAGCAAATTCAATTATTTCCTTTTCTTTTGCTTTTATTTCTTCTACAGTTAAGCCCATTATTTGTCCATGTTGATATATATTCTCATATCCTGTAAGTTCAGGATTAAATGCTGTTCCTAACTCTAGTAAAGAACTTATTTTGCCTTTTACTTTTATTTCTCCTGATGTTGGAACAACTACTCCTGTTATCATTTTTAATAATGTTGATTTTCCAGCTCCATTTCTTCCAAGGATTCCTACTATTTCACCTTTTTTTACATTTAAATTAAAACCATCCATTGCTTTAAATGTTGTATGTTTTTCATATTTAGGTAATAGGATTTCTAATAGTCTATCTTTTTTTCTATGATACATTTTGTATTCCTTGCATAAATCCTTTATTTCAATTATGTTTTCGTCTTCTTTCTTCATATTTACCCTCTCTCTATATGTTTATTTTTATAAATTAAAGCACATCTGCAAAATCTTTTTTAGTTTTCTTAAATATATGATTTCCCCATACAAATAAGATTGCTGTTATTACCCAAAAGACTATTGTATAAAAACAGTGTCCTCTTGTTATTATATTTTCCCCTATAAATGCCTGTCTTATAGCAGATACTAAATATGTAAATGGGATACATCTTAGGACTCTAGATATTATAAAATGTGCTGATACCATTTGTAAATCCCATACAATCGGTGTAAACCAGAAAAATAATTGCATTAATATATTAAGTAATTGTGAAAAATCAGGTAATACTGTAACTATAGCTGATGTAAATCTTGTAAAAGCTATAATAAAGCAATATGCTGCAAATATTGAATATATTAATATAAATGGATTTGGTATATATCCAAATACCGAACTTACTACTATTGCTATTATAAATAAAAATAATGACACAAATGATGATGCAACAGTAGAAATTAAAGGTATAACATCTACTGGAAATACTACTTTTTTAACTAAATAACTATAAGCTCTAATTGAATTACTCGCATTTATTATTGTGTCATTCACAGTCATCCACATCGCCATTGCAGGTAAATACCATGAAACATATGGGTAGTTTCCAACACTACCCACATGTAAAATATATTGAAATACAATTACATATGTAAGCATAAATATAAATGGTTGCAAAAATCCCCATATTGCTCCTAAGCTTGTATTTGCAAATCTATTTTTAAAGTCATTTTTTCCTATTCCCCATATTACTTTTCTATTTTGTATTGCTGTTTTTATAAATTCCATATATTCTTCTCCTTGCTACTTTTATACATTTATCTACCAAATTCTAAAACTACTGTCTCCATCTTTTTCAATATAATTAGTTTTTACTCCTAATTTTTCCATCCAATTTCTTGTTTCTATTGTTGTCCATTTTCCAGTATTATAGCCAGTTCCAGGATCATTGTTCCATAACCACTCTGGTGTTGGCCATAAACATATTTTTGGATTTATTTTTTGATATACATCTTCATCTGCTCCACTTTGACCATGATGTGCCATTTGAACTATATCTGATTTTAATTTATCTCCTTGGTTTTTTAATAACTTTTCTCCACTTTCTTTTCCTGTATCCCCTAAAAATAATACCGTTTTGTTATTAATTTGCATTTTTATTACCATACTGGAATTGTTTATTGGATTAGTTGTTATTTCTGGATTTTTTGTTCCTAATATTTCGCATTTAACATTGTCTATATTTATTTTTTGGTTTAATTGCACTTGTTCAACTTTATCCTTAATTTTTTCATCTTCTATTACTTCAAAGAAATTTTCAATCTCTTCGATTCTCGAAGTTTCATATTGTTTGTACCAATCTAAATCATTATAAGTTGCATAAATTTTATCTATTTGAATGTCTGTATTTTCTACAATATCCAAAAATGCTTGTACATGATCCATATGTGGATGTGTTAAAAACCACACATCTACTTTGTTTCCACATTCTTTTATCTTATTTTGTAAATTTTCAGAGTCCTCTTTAAGTCCTCCATCTATAACTATTGTTTTGTTTTTAGTCTGCATTACAAAACCCATCATTTGTCTTGGGCTATTATCATGTAATAAAGTAAGTACAACACCATTATTATATTTATAATATGTAATACCACTTATTGATAATAAAATTATTATTATAGTTATTATTAAAATTTTTATATTTTTACTTTTTTCTTTCATTGTATTTTCCTTTATTTATCTTTTCTTTAAAATTTTCAAAATTGATAATCTTAATTTAAACATTGCCTTTCCTATACATGGCATATTTAATATTATAAAGTTTTCTATATAATACATAAATTTTTCTGTTTTATACAATTTATAAAATGTTCCCCAATTTTTAAAATTAATGTTCTTTTTGGTATTTAACATTTTATAATATTCTAGTGCTTCTACATTAAGTTTTTGCAAATCTTCTGGAAATTTTGAATTATATTTTACATATGATTCAAATACCCCTAATTTAACATTTATAAATAATTTTCTAACTTCATTAATATCTGTCATCTCATGTGAAACCTTTTTGGTTCCAACTTCATTGTTTCCATGCTGTCTATATAAAATATATGGTTGTGACATGTATTCTAATTTTCCATTTAGCGATACTATTAATCCAATCCAGTGATCATGAATCATATATTTAGATAATGTTGGCAATGGTAATATTTCTTTAATAAATTTTTTCTTACTAATAACTGTGCATCCAGTTACACAATTATATAAATAATTTAGCCTTTCGCTTTTTATATATTTATTGATTTTTCTATCTAATAACATGTATTTAGCGAACGAATCTTTTATTGTATTTAAGTCTTTATCTACAATTTTTAAATCTCCAAAAACCAAATCCGCATCATTTTCTTTTAATAGTTTTGCCGATTTTTCTATTTTTTCAGGTAACCATACATCATCTTGGTCTGACAACATATATAGATTGCTACTGACTTTTTTTAATAAAAATTCTATATTTTTTACAACGCCTAAATTCTTTTCTTGCAAATATAATTCTATTCTATCATCTTTCTGTGCATATTCTTTCAAAATTTTTTTTGTACCATCTGTTGAGCAATCATCTGATATTATTAATTTTATATTTTTATATGTCTGGTTTAAAATGCTTGATATTTGAGCTTCTATATATTTTTCTCCATTATATGATGCTAATAATACATCTATTTGTTCTTCCATTTTTTCTTTTGAAAGCTCCCTTCTCAAAATCTGTTATTATTATATATATTAAGACTTTATTTGTCAATTAATTCTAAATTTTAAATACCCCAGAACTGGAAAGTGAAACAAAACGCACTCCCTAATCATTTTTTTTCCTTGATTTTTTCCAGCCAAAATCTTGAAAAAAGCCTTTAAATTCCAATTAATTTTATATGAATTTAAAATATTATTATAGTACTTTTCTGCTTCTTCAATAAACTGCTCGTCCTTTTTTATAGAAACATATTGTTTGCACATTTTAATACCACCAAGATATGCTCTATTAATTGCATCTTCTCTATACTTTAAAAATGCCTTATAACTTTTACCATTCTCTTGTTTCCACCTATTCAAATTCTGATTTAAACTTCTCCCTCCGAAAACATTTGTCCCATGTAATCTATAGTCAAAAAGAGGTTCTTTTATATAGCACATGCCTTTTCCTTCATTTGCAATAAATGCTGCAAGCCAATCATGTGCAATAACACTTTCTTTAAATGGTATCATTTTATCTCTAACAT
>ERZ825670.1304-NODE-1304-length-27991-cov-4.083369_pt1 | contig 27991 bp, 28 predicted proteins | sample MGYA00519929_ERZ825670 | MGnify/ENA primary metagenome ERZ825670 (study PRJEB31778, sample SAMEA3449207) | human gut metagenome | biome: human gut; feature: human-associated habitat; material: faeces | place: United Kingdom | collected 2010/2012 ...
CAGCTTCTGTCTGTCGGCCGATGTTACTGCAGCCTTTGACCCGAACTTCCCCGAGGTCTCGGAAAAGCGCAACGACTCCAAGCTCAACTACGGCATGGGCATCTGCAAATTCACCGGCGCAAGAGGCAAGTCCGGCACGAGCGACGCTTCCGCCGAGATCGTCGCGTATCTGCGCCGCCTGTACGCCGACAAGGGCGTCGTATGGCAGATGGCGGAGCTTGGCAAGGTCGATCAGGGCGGCGGCGGAACCATCGCAAAGTTCATGGCCAACCGCAATATTGACACCATCGACGCCGGCGTTCCCGTGCTGAGCATGCATGCGCCGTTTGAGGTCGTCTCCAAGTTTGACTGCTACATGACCTATAAGGGCGTGCTCGCAGCGTACATGGATAAATAAAAATTTAAAGCGCCGGAGCAAAAGCTCCGGCGTCTATTTATAATTATAGAAATTATAAAAGAAAAACACTCCCGCATATGCGGGAGTGTCAGTTTATCAAACGAAATCAGACGAAATGCAGAACAAGAGTCAGCAGAACGAAAGCGAGGGCAAACCACTTGGTCCACCTTGCGAGCTTTGCGTCAAGAGTCTTTGCCTTGCCTTTGGACAGGAAAGTGTCGGCACCGCCGGAGATGGAGCCGGAAAGACCCGCGCTCTTGCCGCTCTGCATCAGGACGATGACAGTAAGGGCGAGGCCGGACAGAACCTGAAGAATGGTAAGAACAATGTTGAGTGCGCTCATTTATTTCAATCCTTTCGATTATGTTCAAAATAACAGCTTGATAAGTATAACACAGTGACTTGTACAATTCAAGTATTTTTTAGCTTATCAACACATTATTTTGGAAAAAGCCGGCGCGCCCTGTCGAAGCCGACGCTGGGTGGGCTGCCGGCCCCTTATCTCAGGTCGATGACCGGCATCGTGCTGCTTGAGCCGCCGTAATACGTCGGGTACTTGCCGTCCCAGGCCTGCGCGTAGGTGTATTTTATCAGTGCCTCGGTCAGGGACGCCGCGACCTTCGCATTCGCTTCGGCCTCGGCTTCTGCGCGGATGCGCGTGGCTTCGGCTTCTGCCTGCGCCTTGGCAAGCATCGCGTCGGCGTCAGCCTGAGCCTGAATGACCTGCACCCTCGCGGCGGCCTCAGCTTCAATGACCTCCTGCTCCGCACGGGTCTGCGCGGTGAGCTTGTTCTGCGCCGCGACCTGCTTCGCTTCGACCGCCTCAGTGAACACGTCGGTGAAATCCATATTCTCGACCGAGGTGGAGACAAGCTCTATGTTGTACTTTATAAGCTTCGCCGAGAGGTCTGCCTCAATCGCCGACGCAAGCTCACTGCGCATCCCGACCAGCTCCTCGGCGGTGTAGCGCGCGGTGACGGTCTTGACGGACTCCGTGATGCAGGGGATGACGACAGTCTCATAGTAGTTGATGCCGATGGTGGAGTAGATGGTCATCGCGTCGGCCTTGCTTACTTCGCGTCGCGTGATGGCCTCCTTGGTCCGGGCCAACTCCTCCATTTTCTTTTCGATTTTCGGCAGGTCGCCCTCGGTGATCGGGGTCGGGGAGTCCACGTCGTAGTAGAATCCGTTCTCGATGCTCGGGCCGATGCCGAACTTGATGCCCGGGTAGAGCGCTTCGAGCGCTTCGGCCATCAGGTGGGACGACGAGTGCCAGAATGCCTTCTTGCCTTCGGGGTCTTCCCATTTGTGCAGCTTGATCTGCGCGTCGGAGACGATGGGACGGTTCAGGTCCACGATTTCGCCGTTGACCGAGGCCGACAGCACTTCCTGAGCCAAACGCGGGCTGATGCTTTCGGCGATCTGCATCGCCGTCGTCCCCTCGGCGTACTCACGAATGCCGCCGTCGGGGAAAGTCACTTTAATCATAGTTTCGAAACTTAAGTATAATCGCGGTACAATACGAGCTGTACCTCTGCTTGTTCTTACTGTTGGCCTTCGGACTGCTCGGGGAGCTCCGAGGCCGACACGTCGGCGCCCGTCTCGCGCTTATACTTGCGCAGCGGGTTGGCGCTGATCTGTCGGTATATCCTGCGGCTGCGCAGCACGTCGATCGCCATGTAGATCGCCTCGCGCATCCCGTTTCCGCTGGCTATGCCTCTCCCGGCGATGTCGAATCCTACGCCGTGCGCCGGGCTGGTCCTCACGACGGGCAGGCCGGCCGTGAAGTTGACGCCTCCTTCCGACAGTGCCTTGAACGGGGCGAGTCCCTGATCGTGATACATGGCCAGTACGGCGTCGTATTTCCGATAAGCCGCGGCGGCGAAGAATCCGTCGGCGGGGAAAGGCCCGAACGCGAGAATCTTCTCGGCGAAGGCTGCTTGGATAGCCGGCGCGATGATCTGCTCTTCTTCCTGTCCGATCAGGCCTCCGTCTCCGGCGTGGGGGTTGAGGCTCAGCACGGCGATGCGCGGTTCGCGGACCGAAAAGTCCTGAATCAGCGCATGGCGCAGGGCTCGCAGCTTCGAGAGTATGCCTTCTTTGCTGATCGACGCGCTGACGGCCGAGACCGGGATGTGCACGGTGACGAGTCCGACCTTGAGCAGATCGCTGCACATCATCATCAGCGGCTCGCCGCCGAACTCCGAGGCGAAAAACTCCGTATGGCCCGTGAAGCGGAACGCCTCGCCCTGCACGTTCTCCTTGCAGATAGGACCCGTGACGACCGCGTCGATCGTTCCGGCCTTCAGGTCGGTTGCCGCAGCCTTCAGCGCGGCGACCGAGGCGGCTCCCGCCGCCGGCGTCATCTCGCCCGGCTCGACGCGCAATTCGTCGGAGCAGCAATTGACCAGGTTGACGCGTTTCGGATTGGCCTCGGCGGCCGATCCTACGATGTTGAAGCTGAGGTTTTCGGCTCCCTCGATCTGTTTCTTGTAAAAGCCGGCCGCCTTGGCCGAGCCGTAGACGACAGGCGTGCACAGTTCGCAGATGCGCGGGTCGCAAAGGCTTTTGACGATCACTTCGTATCCTATTCCGTTCGCGTCTCCGTGTGTAATGCCTATCTTTATTTTATTGTCGCTCATAATGTCCGGTTCGTTCGGTCGAATGTTTCCTCGCGGCGCAGCCGCAGCCGCGGGCTGCAATGGACAAAGATACGAAGAACTTGCGTAATAATGGCAGGATAAGGGTGAAATTTGATAAGTGGTTGGTACATATACCATTTTTGTGTTACCTCACCATATTGTTAATTTCGGCAGAAGGAGCCGTATATGGTGGGTATTAGAGAAAGAAATGCTACCTATTCGTTGCCTTTTTATGGAAGGGAAAGTTGGTAGAAACAGCATCTTTAATCTCTTGCACATACCCTACAACAGCCACAAAGAACGCTTGTTTTTTCTATCATTGCACTGAAAAAGGTAATCATTTTTCTCGTTGGAAGAAAAATACGGGAATGAGATTAATTGTCAAGTACTTGTTGCCTTGTTCCGCTATGTTCTACATGCCGTTCATTAACTCTGGAAAATTTATTTTTGCAACCAAAGAAATGAGTTATGAATCAGGCAGATGTAAAGGTGTCGTTCTACCTCAAAAAGAGCGAAGCAGATGCCAAAGGGAACTGCCCCGTAATGGCAAGGTTGAATGTCGGCAAGTATTCAGAAGCGGCATTCAGCGTTAAGATGTCTGTGCCACATACAATGTGGCACTCAGGTCGTGCTACGGGCAAGAGTGTCGCAGCACGCGAAATCAACCGTCAGTTAGACGAGATCAGAGCCTCGGCTCTACATATCTATCAAGAACAATCGGCAATACGAGAAGGAGTAAGTGCCGAAGATGTCAAGTGCCTGCTTTTGGGTATGGCTTCGGGGCAGCAGACCTTGATGAGTTATTTCCGCGCCTTTATCAAGAACTTCGAGAAACGTGTAGGTGTGAATCGTGTCGCAGGTTCTCTTCGTGCTTACAAGTATGCCTTTATGCATGTAGAGAAATTCCTCAATGAGAAATACAAACTGACAGATATTCCCTTTACGGCACTCGATCGTTCGTTTATTGAGAAATATGATCTTCACTTACGAACAGACTGCCATTTGGCTCTTGGTACGATAGTCCATCTTACAACCTCTTTTAGAACCATTATCAATGAAGCCGTAGCAGATGGTATTCTTACTTTCAATCCATTCTGGGGTTACGAGCCTGAACGCCCACAGCGTGAACAGAAGTATCTCACGGCAGAGGAATTAGAGTTGATTATGACAACACCATTGCATAATGCAAGACTTTACATCGTCAGAGATTTATTCTTGTTCTCCTGCTACACCGGAATATCTTATGGAGATATGTGTATGTTGACCAAAGAAGATTTGGTAACGGATGAAAACGGCACGCTCTGGATACGGACCTCCCGTAAAAAGACCAAGGTCGAGTATGAGGTTCCGCTCCTTGAGGTTCCCTTACATATACTTAATAAGTATCGTGATGTAGAGCCCAATGGAAAGCTGTTGCCTATGTACAGCAATTCAGACGTAAATCTTTCCCTAAAAAAGATTGCCGCAATATGCGGTATCAACCGTAGAATCGTCTTTCATGCGGCCAGACATACATACGCTACAGAGATTACTCTCTCGCATGGTGTACCATTGGAAACGGTCAGCAAGATGCTGGGACATACACGGGTGGATACCACTCAGATTTATGCCAAAGTAACCGATGAAAAGATTGATGCTGACACTAAAAGGCTCGACAGCAAGATTAGTGAACGCTTTACAATCGCCATTTGAAACCATTAAAACGACTAAATATGAGAACAGACAAGAATACAGAGAATCAGAACACGAAGCGTCGCAGTACCTTCGCCATATTGTTCTACATCAACCGCACGAAAGTACGCAAGGATGGTATGTGCCAACTATTGTGTAAAGTTAGCATTGATGCTGAATGGGAACAAATCGGTACGAAAGTATCGGTGAATCCTTCTATCTGGAATCCCGATAAGGGTCGTGCCGATGGTCGTAGCGAAAATGCCGTAACGGTAAACAGAGCCATTGACGAACTTACCAAGGGGATAACCGAACACTATAATCATATCAAGAAGAGTTTAGGCTTTGTTACCGCAGAACTTGTCAAGAACGCAGTCAAGGGTATCGGCCAAAAGCCTGTAACATTGCTTGCCCTCTTCCGTGAACATAACGAGGAGTTCAAGAAGCGTGTTGGCATGGATAGAATCAAGGAGACCTACGATTGTTATCAACGCTCATACAAGCACCTTGCAGCGTTTATTCAGGAGAAACGAGGTGTGGAAGATGTCACATTGCGAAGCCTTGACAAGGTGTTCTATGACGACTTTGAGATATTCCTGCAAAGCGATTGTCGTCTAAGTCCCAAGACGGTACACGAACATTTGTATAGACTGAAAAAGATGACAATGCGAGCCGTCAGTCAAGGCACTTTGCGTAGAGATCCTTACTGTCGACTACATCCACCGTTGCCTAAGCGCAAGAGCCGACATATGAAGTTGGAGGATCTTAAAACCTTGATGTCAACGCCTGTAGATAAGCCTCAATTGCAACGGGTACGCGATTGGTTTATCTTCTCGACTTTTACAGGATTGGCATACGCTGATTTAAGACGGTTATCCGTGAACGATATAACACAGGCAGAAGATGGCAGCTGGTGGATACACATCAAGCGTAAGAAGACTGACACACTATCATCTATTCGTCTGTTGGATATACCACTTCGGATTATCGAAAAGTACAAGCATGAGCGGCAAAGTGATAAGGTATTCAATACCTGGGACCGAAACTATATGTCAATGCTAATGCAGGAGTTGAGTGAGGTGTATGGCTTTCATATTACCTACCACAAAGCTCGTCATAATTTCGGAACGCATATTACTTTATCGCTGGGTGTACCTATTGAGACGGTAAGTAAGATGATGGGACATACCTCCATCACCACCACACAGATTTATGCCCATGTTACGGATAAGAAGGTTGATGAGGATATGAAACGCTTGCGTGAGGTTACAGCAGACAAGAAGATAGAACTCGCAGATGAGGGTCTGAAGTTTGAGAGATGTATCAAATGGAAGCGGACAACAGTATAATAAAAACAATAGCAACGGCCTCAAATCGGGGTCGTTGCTATTGTTTAGGGTCATACCCATCGCTGTTCCTCTACGCAGCGTTTATGGGAATCATTGAGAATCTTTTCAATCTCAGACTCCTTGTAAAGAGCTTTGCCCTGAACAAGGTAGTAAGGTATTGCACCTGCCGAGCGATACTCCTGCAATGTGCGGCGGCTCACTCTGAGTATCTTGGAGAGTTCCTCATCAGTCAGAAACCTCTCATTGTTCAATGTAGGTTGTACCAGAGTCTCCGTCTTTTGAAGAATTTTGTTTACTCGTCTCAAACGCTCAAGTATCTCCGCGATATGCGGGTCAGTCTTGTCTATAAAAAAGCTGCTCATGGTCTTTTCTTTTTAATGGGGTGATAAGTGCTGTCAATGAATCTCTGAATATCCTCGGGTTTGTAGAATATCTTGTGCTTTATGCGTGCAAACGGTATCAAGCCCTTCTCTCGGTACACTTGCAGTGTTCGTTTCGAGATGCGGAGTATCTGACACACATCCTGGTTATCCATCCAGTTCTTTAGGCCAAGATCCTGATTAGGTCGGCATAGTCTGTTCACTCTATCCTCAAACTCGTTGAAGTGGCTGCATATCTCATCAAATGCCTTCTTATCTATACATACGATTTCCATATTCCATACTTGTTTTGAGGTTAGACATTGGGATTATTTCTCATGCTTGCCGGAAGTGGCAAACCCTTCTGCTCGAAGAAGTCCTTGACCTCGGAAGCCTTGTAGTATGTGCGTCCGTCAATCATATAGTAGCGGATAAGTTTCTTCTGGCGGTAGCGAGCAAGGGTACGGTGAGTCACGCCAAGCAGTTTGCTCAGGTCGTAGTTATCCAGCAGGGTATCACCATCGAGACACTCCTTCATCTTGTTCTGTCGCTCCAGCATCTTCTCAATCTTATCGAAGCGTTCCATCAGTTTGTAGAACATCGCATGGGCGGTTTCATTATTTATCTGTAACATCGTATAATCTGTTTAAGTGTAAATAATCGGGTTACTACACCGTGTTGCGCAACAGGTTATACTATCTAAAGGGCATTTGGCGTGCCAACGACATGAAATGACATAAAAAGACACCGATACAGCATTGTGTATCAGTGAAATAAAAATTTTCAGCGTAAAAATCGGGGCTTTTTAAAGTATTGCAAAATGCAAGACTTTTTCGCAACCTGCTATTGCAAAATGCAAGAGTTGCGATAGATGATGCGTGTTATTCCGTTAGGGAAGGTTGTGGTCTTATGAACATTCCAACGGCTCGGAGTAAGGTCATCGAATACGGGTGTACCTTTGCCGAGAATAAGTGGCAGAGTATAGACGACCATCTCATCAATAAGGTTGTAGCGTGATAGTCCACGCATAAACTCTATGCTCTGCGTGTCGGATATTTCAGCGATGTAGATGTCGGATCTGTTCTTGTCGGAGTCTCTTTCAGCAAGCAGGTCAAGCAACGGATAGTTTGGTACAAGACGGTAGATGCTACGCTCGTGCCAATAAGGAAAACCCTTTGAGTCGTTCAACACCCACTGCATCAGGTTCTCGTCAGCTTTCGGAAGAAAGCCGTCCATTGTCACTGCTGTTATGATCTGAATCTTTGCCATATCGTTACCTCCGTTCAAAAAAGAAGCGTGGTCATCACGCATCTAAACAGAGGCTCTGGCAAGCCCAAAGTGATACACGCGATGCCACGCTATGCATACGCATAGCATAAGCATTACGCAATTCATCACTTTAACTTCCACTGCCAGATTTCTGTTTAGGATTCTTGCGAACTTATGTTATGTAAACGGACAGAGACCACTAATGTTCTGTCACGATATTTCAATTTTACGGCTCAAAGATACAACTTTTTGCCGATACGCGGTTCATATTGCCCCCACAATCATCATTTTATGCCGTACTTTTTCATCTTACGGTATAGTGTAGATGAGTCTACATTGAGCATTTGAGCCGCTTTTGTCTTGATGCCGCTGCACGACTGCAAGGCTCTGATGATGCTCTGTTTCTCCAGTTCTTCGTCTTTTAACGGAAGCAATGGAGCCTCCGGAGCATCTGCTTGTATTGCAGGTGTGATGTTCAAATCCGCATAGTCGATGAGCGTATCTTTGGCCATCAATACTGCCCGTCTAATCTTGTTCTGCAACTCCCTGATGTTACCTGACCAGGAGTGTGAGAGCAACAACCGTTCCGCTTCAGCCGTGAAGCCCGTTCTTTTCCTATGAAGCTCCGCAGAATATTTTTCTCGGAAGAAGTTGGCAAGCGGGAGTATATCTTCGGGGCACTCGCATAGTGATGGTTGGTGTATCTCAAACTCACCTAAACGGTGATACAGGTCCTCACGGAAACGACCGTCAGCAATAGCCTTCTCCATATTCTCGTTGGTGGCGGCAACGATACGCACATCCGCCACACGCTCCCTGCTTGAGCCTACAGGCATGAATGTTCCCTCCTGCAATACACGAAGCAATGAGGATTGCATATCAAATGGCAATGTGCCTATCTCATCAAGGAATAGCGTACCACCTTTGGCGGCATCGAAGTAACCACCCTTGTCTGTGTCTGCACCCGTAAATGCTCCTTTCGTATGTCCGAAGAACATCGAGGCGGCAAGTTCACGAGGTATCGCTCCGCAGTTTACCGCCACGAAAGGCATATCCTTGCGGGTGCTGTGGAAGTGAATGCTTCGGGCGATGGACTCTTTACCCGTACCATTGGCTCCGAGTATCAATACCGTTATGTCCGATGAGGCAACGATTTCGGCAAGATGCTCCGCCTCCCTTGCCTTTGGACTTATACGCTTGAATAGTTCCTTCTCCTTGCTGCGCATCGTTGCTATGGGCTTCAGCAGTTCCTTGAACATCTCCACCAACTGCTCGTGATATACAGGCTTGGAGAGATAATCTTTTGCACCCATCTTGATAGCCTTGACAGCATCGGTAATGGAGGCATATTCGGTCATTATCACAAATGGGATATCCATCTTCTCCTTGCCAATCCATTCAAGGAGGTGTATGCCGTCGCCTTGTGGCAGACGCACATCGGAGAGTATCAGGTCGAACCGTTCCTTGCGTAGCAACTTATGGGCAAAGGGCTCATTCATAGCCGTAGCCACTGAATATCCTTCACGCTCCAGCCAGTCTTTCTGTATATGCGAGAGGGCTATATTATCCTCTACTATCAGTATCCGTTTCTTCATCGGCTATTCTCTCTATCTCTTTACGGGCATCCTCCATTAGACGCTCTATGTGGGTTATAATCTGTCCTGTATGTACCAATAATGCCTGAATATCATTATCCTGTTCCTTCAATGCCTTGCGGTATGCAAGGAGTGTGTTCTCCATTGAGAGCATCTCCCACATCGGCATCATACGATGTACGACATTACGCATGGACTCCACCTTCTCTGTTGTCATCGCAATCTTCAAATCCGTCATATCCTTCTCACAGCTCTCCAGCAGTAATCTCAATACCTTCCTTTTGTCTGTAACCTCAGCAAGCAGTCCGGAGAAATCAGCACTTTCGTTCTGTTCCCTCTCCTTGACTACGGAGGCGAGGTGTTGCAGCAGGTCTACCATGGAGAACGGCTTGAAGATACAGCCGTCAAAGCCAGCATCCAGCAGAGCCTGTCTGTCGCCATCCTCTCTGGCGGTCATCGCCACCACCGGTACGGTTCGGGAATTGCCTATGCGTGATTTACGCAACAATTCCAAGACTCTGTAACCATTGGTGTCGGGCATCTGAATGTCGGTCAGCACAAGGTCGTAGTCCTTATTTCTAATCTCCTCAAAGAGTTCTTTGGCATTGATGCAGGTCTTGCACGAGACACCGTTACGCTCCAGCATCTCCTTGATTACCTCCAACTGCAAGGTATCATCGTCAATGGTGATTACGCTGCCAGGCAGGTGATGCGAGATATCATCCATTACCGTTTCCTCTTCCACACTCTCATCGGTTACAGGCAGAGGCAATTTAACAATGAAGATCGTTCCTGCACCTTGCTTGCTCTCCACCTCAATCGTTCCACCAAGCAGAGTGACAAGACCTTTGGTGATAGGCAGACCAAGACCGTAGCCATCGGCATTATTCTCATTTGTAGCACGCTCGAATGGTACATATATGCGTTTCATCATATCTTCGGAGATGCCGACTCCCGTATCGCTTACCTTCATTGTCAGCCAGCCATTCTCATACGAAGCCTTGAAACATACATTTCCCTCGGATGTGAATTTGACAGCATTGGTAATGAGATTGTTGATGATACGCTCTATCTTGTCCTTATCACCCTTTACCGTGACATTTGTATTTGTGTTGCGATGCTTGAATTGCAGTCCCTTCTCCTTTATCAGGTGTGATACGCTGTCGGCTATTCTCTCCAACGACTCGGACAGGTGGAACGGAACGGGATTCGGAGTCTCCTTGGCTTCATCCAGACGATAGACATCAAGGAGGTTATTTACAAGGTGCAGGACATGCTTGCATAGAATGGTAATGTTCCTGAGCTTGTGGTTGCGTCTCTTCTTGTCCCTCATATCCATAGCCAGCTCTGCGTTACCGCTGATACCGTTGAGCGGGCCACGGATATCGTGCGATATGGTCATGATGATCTTGTTACGCATTTCAAGCAACTCGGCATTTTTGCGGTTGCTTGCCTCCAATTTGCGGCGACCACGCTCTTTACGCCCGTAGTCACGCATAATTACGATGTATGAGAGCAGCAGAGCAAGGAAGATGAAGGCTGTTATACCTCCCAACCATACTTTTGTCCGTTCACGGGTCTCAATGATCTGTTGCTCACGCTCTTGCAGGTCTGTCGTGACACGCTCATCCATTGCAGCAATTAGACTCTTCAGACGTTGGTTGATGTTGAGATTACGCTGTGCCAGACTATCTGCCGTTTCGGATAGTTGCCTGCTCTGCTCGGACTGTTTCCTGATGACATCACGATTGAGGGTGTAGAGTTTCGTGGAAGTTGTGGATTGAGGCGGAGTCTTCTCCTTTTTCTTGAAGAGTCCCAAGAAACCACCTTTCTTCTTCGGGGGCTCCTGCGTACTCTCATAAGCGATAACGGGTACACGCTCGGCAAGTTCTTCGCCAAGTTCAACCTGTTTTTCAAAGAGTTGGGAGATATTGAATAGTTGGATTTCCTTCTCTGCCATCAGATGCCGCAGACTATCTATTCGTTCTCCCGAATAGTAGTTCTTGAACTCGCAGAGAATGCTGTCGACCTCCATGCGTTTGGCACGGTAGAGTGCGGTGTCTGCCTCCTCCCATTCGAGGATCGTCTCACCGAACATCGTGAGGTCGAGCATATGCACGTATGCTTCATGTACATTTTGTCGGAGTCGGTGAATCTCTTTCACTTCACGCTCCAATCTGTTCATCTGTCGCCACTCGTGCAGGTACGTATATACGATACCACCAATTAGGGCGACAATAATAGTATAGCCTAAGGCTAACTTTCTTTGAATCTTCATTGCGTCCTATATTTAAGGCTCGGGTTAGTCCGAACAGTTTATCATATATGCCTTGGAGCGCAAAATTACTAATAAAGCAAAAAATTAAGGTGACTTTATCATTTTTTAATAGCTATTCAAGGCTGTGATGTAATATAAAACGCTAAAAGTGTTGGCTATATTGTTATAAAAGTGGGCAATAGCATAAAAAAAAGCCATCATATTTGTGTGAATATGACAGCTACTATTGATTATACCATTATCGGATTGACCTTCATTGTCGCAAGGTTTAGATAGAGTCCGTGATGCTCTATCATACCGTGTCGGAACATCTTCCAGAGGATATTGCAGCCGAGCTGAGCTAATGTGGAGTTGATGAACAGGTCCTGTTTCTCCAATGCCTCGGCAAGTGAACAGCTCGGACCGGAGTCATCTTCCTTGATTCGGGCATACTTTACCAACTTTGTGATGACCTTTAATGACGGTACGGTCTGGTAAATTTGAGAAGTGGGTTGCTTTATCTTTTTCGGGATACTACCCAATACGACCTGTCCCGATGTTTGCGTGTTGCCGAAGTCAAGCCAATACAGAGGTGTCTGATAGTTTGTATAATTGTACTGTGGCAATGCTTTGAGTACATTCCAGAGGTCTATTCTCGACTTTATATTGTCCGTACAGGTTATGGTTATATTGGCAAGATGTTCCTGTCGTACATCTTTCATATTGGAGGGATAGAGTGCCGGCACTGCCTTCCAGTCATTCCCGAAGAAGTTGTTGATGCGTGTTATCAGGCAATTCGCCTTATTCAGCCCCAAGTCGGAATACCCGAAGAGTTGTCGTCCTATGTTGGCTTCAGTTACAATATCGGGATCGTATAGCGTTACGAATAGTCCCGGATGTCCGAGGGCACGAAGTGTTACATCCAATCGTGCAAGGTTTGTCAATACTTGCGAACCTGTACCGCCACCACCTATAAGGTTTACCGTTACGGGGTGTTGTGGTACGAGCAGATAACTGTCGGTATAATGTACTCTTTTCATCGTAGTATATCTTTAAGTTTCAAATTCTTTAGAGGCTTTAACTCTTCTATTTTGAATGGAGCATCCTTTGCCGCCTTTGTTACGAGAACAAGGTTACTCTTTGTGGGATTTCCGTTACCTCCGAGGTGTGAGAACTCCGTGAGCCAGAATTTCTTCTCCCAGTACTCAAGTAATTTGTCGTAGGTAATCTCTGTCGGCTTGTCAATCTTTGCCGAGCCAAGACAGACGCTTGACCCCGTGACATTGAAGAACGGAGCCGCGTAAAGTTCCGTTTCTGGCTTCAGTTCCTTGTCTATGTATGCGTAGATATTCATACGCTCATCACGCACCTCATATATGACACCGGGCAGGTTATACTCGGCATTCTCAATATGTACCGACTCCTTGAAGAACATCATACGCTTTTGTGGCGGGTTGTACCAGATATATTTCTCGTAGCCCTTGCGTGTATCACTCCATAGCATATTTGTTGGGATGCGACCATGCGGTGTGCTGCTGTGCCTTTCGGAATATCCCTTTATCAGTTCGTTGATGAAGTCCACCGTTACGGGACGGCCTTCGCTCATGGCTCCCTCATTATCTATGCTCCTTACTTCAAGGAAGTATGTATCTCCTCCATCTGTGGAGTATGCTATCAATGCCGCACGGGGGTGCAGCATCGTATTTATCTGCTTGGTAAGTTTGTTGGTATCCATAATCTTATCTTATATAATAGATGAATTGGTCCGCCCACTTGAAGAACCTTTCGGGATAGGTATCTTCCAATGAGAACGGCTTTTCTGTATGAGGTGTAACCTCGAATGTAGAAATCGGAATAATGTCGTAAGAGTTATATAGATTTTGCGTGAGATGATCTTCAAGATAATCAGTCAACATATCGAAATCATATACAACCCTTATTTGCTGTTCCAAGCCTACGGGAAGGACATCAGGCTCTTCATCATAGAAAGGATCGTATGCGTAATACATAATTGACTTATTAGGTGTAATGAACTCCAATCCTTTCCTCATCAACTCTATCAAACCTTGCTCAAAGCCATTTTTGCAGTCATAATCTTCAATGGCTCTCGGCAGGTTCTTGTAGTAGGACTTGCGCCATACCCTATCGAGGAGATTGTACGCCTTTCCACCTTTCTTATAAGAGCGTATCAGCCGTTCTCTTTTCTTACGTTCTTCCGGTTCTTCATCTTCCGGAGGATTGGATATCCATTCCAAAATGCAATCAACATCATCCTCGTCATTGATTGTCGAGAATCCGTTTGCCTTCATTAGATTATGAATGAAAGTAATAACGATTCGTCTAAGCTTAGAATTAAGATTCTCTACAAACCTCATAGGGAAATAGTATAGCGTATATTCTCCCCATGTATGTGTCTGCCACAGATTAAAGTATAGGCGACCGCCATCCTCCTCGTAATTGAGATTTATGCCATCGCCTTTAATGGTATCCATCTCGTGATATAGGTTGGATATGCTTTCACCTATACTTCTACCGGGCGTATGTTCCGCCTTTACATTCATCAGTTCGGCATAGCGGAAATAAGAATCACGCAGGTATTCGTAATTCTCCTGCGTGATTAGGTTATAACTGTTTCCACAATAGCTCTCCCTCATAATAGTCTGTGGCGCTATGGGAAGAATTGGTGTCTTTAGAAAAGAATTACGGCACCCGTTGGCACCGTAACTCTCTCTACTCTTGTCACACCGTATCGTACCTCCCGCTTGGTCGATGCGATTATCATCCTTGCGAGCTGTTCCGACTGATGTTCGTCCAATGGTCTGCATGACTTCTTCTTTTTAGTGTCCTTACTCATAGTTATCATCCTTTTGTTCCGATGGTTGTCTTGAACTCATATACAGCCTTGTCATCCTTGATGGTCGGGCCGTGTACAGTTGCTGTTGTGAGTTCCGGGTAGATGTTCGAGTAGAAGCTCATCACACTTTCCGGAGAGTCATTCGGATTGGGATCAGGAAGTGTAATCATCTCTGTACCTTTCTTGAAGGTGAATGATCGCTGCATTTCGTTTCTTAAAAGTGCCATAGTCTTAAACTGTTTGGGCGTATGCCTGTGAATAATGATTTTCTAACATTGACTGAGGAAAGTCGGGATATTCCTCATAATCCTCGGGGCGGTATGCGGGGCCTTCGTGCATATATGCCTGCTGTAACTCTTCAGGCATAGGAGGCTCTTCATGATGTGGGAACATCGGAATCTCACCTTGTGGATAATGAGGATGCTGCTGCCCTACATTTTGAGGTGGATAACCGCCTTGTGGCACGGTGAACATAGACTGCCCACCATACTGAGGCTGTGGGGCTTGCTGAACAGGTCGTTGCATAGGCTGCTGCACGGGACGCATTACAGTCTGTTGTGGCTGTGGCGGCATCTGTCGTGGTGCTGCCTGCGGCTGTATAGTCTGCTGTGCAGGTTGCGGTGCTACATTCTGCGGTTGTGCCACTTGTGGAGCAGGTGCAGGAGTCTCTTCCATCATCTCGAAGAGTGAGCCTTGGTTCATCGCCTTCTTCTGTGCGGCAATCTTCTCGTCTACCTCCTTCTGCTTATCGGCAGTGGCATACATACGAGCCTGCTGGAGTGCGGTAATGGCATCCTTATGATTCTTGGCAGTGATCAGCTCCTCTGCCTTCTTCATATGCTTCTCGTACTTCTCACGCTTCTCCTTCTCCTCTTTGGTCTCCTTAGCCTTGGCATCCTTTGCCGCCTTGCTGTTGGCAGCGGCCTTGTCTGCCTGCTTCTCGAACTCCATCAAATTGGAGATAAGTCCCGTAGCCTTGCGTATAGGCTGCATGATGTGTTGCAGGAACTCTGCATCCATCTCTTCGGGAGTGCCCGTTAGTGTCAGCGGGATGATGTGGTTTGCAGCCTCATCTTTGAGTCCGTTGGCCTTCGGCAGTGTTGATACAGTAAGTTGTCCGTTCGCTTTGCGGATGACGAGCGTAAGATCTACGCTCTCGGTCATCATCTGTGAAATTGATGTGAAAAACATAACTTTATGATTTAATGTTAATACTGAATTATTTTCTTGTGATGTTCACTGGTTGAAGAACTCTGCAAGCAGTCTGTTACGGTCAGGGTGCTTGCTTATCTCCAGAATGGGATTGAGCAGCTCCGATATATGTACCGGACCTCGTGAGCCTCTTGGCGGCAACTTGATTTCAGGTTCTGCGACCTTTACTCTTCTTCTACGTACCACAGGCATCTGCATCGGTGCCATCGGTACACTTGCAATGATTGCTTGATTCATAGCTTTATCTTTTATTATATGGTTAATACTCGGACTTTGGCAGTCCGTTGAACTACGAGGGCGTTACGGCTAATGCTTCCGGTAAGGCAAGGTTTTCGGGGAAAATACCGCAGCACGGCGAGGATGATTTTCTCCGAAACCACCTGTGGCCCGACCTTGCTGTCCGACAAGAAGCATTGGCCAACTTTGCCCTGTAGTTCATCGGCTTGCCAATGGCTGGGATTTTCTCTATCCCTTTCTTCATTCTTATCCTCATACTTGAATCGTCCACCTACAAAAAGAGCCGTCCGAGAAGGACAGCTCCCACAACCCATATTGCAATATATCTGCTTATATGTTGTATGTCGATGACAAGACCTTTTCATTGCTTTAAGAGTTAGAATACCAAAAAACTGAGTATGGCAAACAGAATCAGTGCTGCCATTACGATACAGGCAATCTTGTATATGAATCGGAAGAAGCCAGGGAAGCATACGATGGCTACCGCAGCCCATACAGGTGATACACCTCGTGTATAGAGATAGCTGAAACCTAATGCTGCTACTACGGCTAACAGTATCATGCCTATCCACTTCATTCTCTTTCTTACGATTGGGTCATTTGTTTTCATATCCTATATTATTTAGTGGGAACAGTCGTTCCCGATTTCGTGGGCTTGGATGTGAAACGCCTCCACCGGCAAGGTTTTCGGTAAAAATACCGCAGCTGTGCGAGGATGATTTTTGCCGAAACCGCCTGCGGCACGACCTTGCGGGGTGGAATGAGGGCGGTTCACTACCTTTGCCTACGAATTGGGATGACTGACATCATCTTTTCTTATCTCTCTTCTTTTCAGGAAATGCCAGCGTTACATTGAACTCATCGTCAAAGGCTACGGCGGCATCGAAGGAGTTACCTTTCTTTCCCTTGAATCCCTTGATCAGCTTGGTCGCTCCCGATGAGAGCAACTGTTCCAGATGCTGCTCGTTAAGTTCCTTGTTCAGCACCTTGCGGAATACAAGCAGACCGCAATCAGGATTGTCGCACTTGGCGACCTTCGGGCGTATCATCACTTTGCCTGTACCGCATTTGGGGCAAGGAATGGTACGCTGTTTGGGTGCAGGGAACTTCAGTCCGAGTACCTCGCGTGTAACCTGCGAGGTAAAACTCTCGATGGAGTGCATAAAGGAGCGTGTCTCCAAAGTATGCTGCTCTATTTGTAGGAGTGTTTTCTCCCAACTGCCTGTCAGCTCCACGTTGGCAACCTGCATATCCTTTACCGCCTCGTAGATGTAGAGTCCCTTCTCGGTAGGTACAAGTGCCTTGCCTGAACGCTCGATATAGTCACGCTTGAAGAGTGTCGTGATGATGGCGGCTCGTGTGGCTGGTGTTCCGATACCCAGTTCTTTCATCGCCTCTTTTGCCTTCTCATCGGTGATGTTCCTACCGCAAGTCTCCATAGCGGCAAGGAGTGTCGCTTCGGTATAGAGCGGCTTGGGCATTGTCTTACGCTGTGCCGTGCCATAGCCCGTAACGGGTATATGCTCACCCTCGGCGAAGCGTGCCGTACCCTTGTTGGCTTCTGTCTCGTCCTTCTCGGCATCCTCCTTGCGGGCAAAGACAGCACGCCAGCCCGGATTGACGATGGTAGTAGAGCGTGAACGGAACTTCATATCCTCGGCGGTCGCCTCCATTACCAGTGACTCCTTCTCGCAGCGTGGCGAGAACGCTTCAAGCATACGCCCTGCAATCATCGTATAGACAATCTGCTCGTGGGCGTTCAACTCCTCAGGCTCTACACCTGTGATGATGAGTGCGTGGTGATCCGTTACCTTGTCATCATCTACACTACGCATATTCAGATGCTCAAAGTCGAAACGCTTGCCATACTCCTTGAACTCGGGCATAGTGGCAATCTTCCAAAGAGAGTCATAGACCTGCTCCATCAGGTCATGCGAGATATATCTGCTACCTGTTCTCGGATATGAGATATACTTCTTCTCATAGAGAGCCTGTGCCACAGAAAGAGTCTTCTCCGCACTCATATCGTGATGCGTATTGCAATCCTTCTGCAAGGTGGTAAGGTCGTAAAGTAACGGTGCCTGTTGGTAGGTACGCTTGCGCTCCACCTTTGTGATGAGTGCCATTGAGTCGGGCGAGAATCGTGTGTGTGCCGCCTCTGCCTGCTCCTTGCTCTTGAAGTCCTCGATATGGGCGAACTGACGGAACTCGCCCAAGCGTTCAAGGGTGATGTGCAGTTGCCAATAAGGTGTGGAAACGAAGTCGCGGTTCTCCTTGTAGCGGCTGCATATCATCGCCAGCGTGGGTGTCTGCACTCGTCCGAGGGAGTTGTTCGGCATACCTGAAGCCAAAGCCAATGCACGGCTGGCATTCATACCCACGAGCCAATCAGCCTTGGCACGGCAGTCGGCAGCGTGGTAGAGACTATCGTAAGCCTCGCCATCCTTGAGGTTGCTCATACCTACACGGATAGCCTCGTCCGTGAGTGAGGAGATCCAAAGACGCTTGAAGGGCTTGGTATATCCGAGGTAGCGGTAGATGTATCGGAAGATAAGCTCACCCTCACGTCCAGCATCCGTTGCCACGATGATGCTGTCACACTTGCTGAATACCTCGTCAATGACCTTGAGTTGCTTGGCGGCACTGATGTCCGTTACCATACCTCTGTCGGTCTTGATCTGTCTTACCACAAGCTGGAACGGTTCGGGGAGCATAGGCAAATCCTCGTGCGAAGCCTTACCGTAGCCATAAGCCGATGGCATGGCGAGGGAAACGAGGTGTCCCAATGCCCAGGTTACAAGATACCCGTTGCCTGCCATATAACCATCCTTCTTCTCTGTTGCACCGATGACGCGGGCGATGTCCTGACCTACGCTCGGCTTTTCTGCTATAATTGCTATCATAATTATTCGGGAATTAAAGAAGCCGTCTCCCGTCCCGATTATGGTGCGGGAAACGGCTGTCAGGTTAGTAATGGAATCGTGTTACTGCGTGGGGTTGATACCGATGATTTCGAGCAGCGGAGAGTCGTTCTTGCGTACAAGCTGCAAAGTGGCATCCATCACCACATCTACACCGAGGAGTACAAGGCTCAGCGATACGACACCTGTCTTCTCGCCTCGGATCAGTGTCTCAAGCTCTCCGGCCTGTTCGAGTTCATCCTTGAGGATACCGATTCCTGAAAGTTCGTCCCAATTTACATCTTCCACCTTGAAAGGTGTTTTATTCTTATCGTTCATCTTAAAATTCATTTTAGAGTTATACATTGATTTGACTTGTCCCACTACGGATTAGATGCTCTGTCCCTTTGATTGACGCTTCTCCTGCTTCTCGGCTACCACATTGCGCTGTGAGGCGTTGCGGTTTCGGTCGGGATTCTCGTTGTAGAAGTCCAGCTTGTTCTGGTTGGAGTTCAGCTTGACATACTGCGAGATGCTCTTGCCATCGAAGCCCTTCATTCCCTCCACAAGTACCGACTTGCCACTCTGAAGGTCGGCACGCTGCTGACCGGAGAGCTTGGCACCGAAGATCTCCTTCGGAATCTCGAACTTGGCACGCTCCTCAAAGCCATCGGGAGTGCGTGAGTACATCAGTCGTCCCGTCTCAAGGTCTGCCTTGATGAACGAAGAGAACTCCTCGCCACGGTTGTTCACCATATCATTGAGGAAGATGGCACGACCCTCACGCAGGTCTTTCTGCTCCTCAGCGGTAAGTTTCACACCGCCTATCTCCTTCGGGATGTAGATTTCTCTTGCACCCTCGGGCGAGTCGGGATTGTAGCGTGTGTAGTTAGGTCGTCCTGTCGCCTCATCGAGTTTCACATACGATGAGAAGAGTTCGCCATCCTTACGCTGCATATCCTCCACGAAGATTGCCTTGCCTGCATTGAGGTCTTCAATCTGCTGCTTGGTAAGCTCCACACCACCGAGGGCGGTACGGTTGAAGATGCGGTCGTTCTCGAAGATGAAGTCGATACCTCTACGCTCGGCACTTACCTGAATGTGGGCGTTGAACTCGTTGCCCGACTTGGCGGTCATACCCTCGATATAGACCTTCTTGCCCTCACGCAGGTCGTTCTTCTCCTGGTCGGTGAGTTGCACGCCCTTAATCTCGTTAGGGATATAGACATTCTCGGCACGCATGGCCACCACCTCGTTGGTCATCTTGTCAAGGCTGATGAACGATGGGATATACTCTCCGTTGCGACCTTTGAGTTCCACCACTCGTCCCATATTGCCTGTTTCGAGGAGGTTCTTCTTGTCCTCTTCCGAGAAGATGTGTCCGAAGTAAGGACGCTCCAATTCGGGTTGCTTGCGGATACCGTGGATGGCGAGTACCACCTCACCTGTGTTGGATTGCTGCAACGACAGGCGCGCGTCGGTACGCAGTACGGCAGAGCCGAAGTTAAGGTTGATAGGTACAAGCTGGTTGGTCTTGTAGCCTTTGAGCATAGAGTCGAGAAGTCCTCGCTCCTGAAGATACTCACGCGAGAGTCCGAAGTTCTTCAACTGGTCCCAGTTGATCATAGACTCGTTGTAACGATACTGATTGTTCTGCTGCTGGTCGTTAGCTTCAACGACGGGCTGCTGGGTTTGATTTTTCTTTGCCATTTCTTCTGAATTTTGATTGTTAATACTTTGTTCTGTTTGGTTTTTGGGGGTTATCTCATACTTCTTGAGAAACTCTTCCACTGCTTTTGTTTTCTTACCTTCGGCAAGGTCTTCGATGGCTTGCTTGACTTCGGGTTTGTTGAACTCCTCCTCCTTCATCGTGAAAAGACCGAAGTGTGTAGGGTCTTTCAGCTGACTCCAGAAGTTCTTGAGGAAGTTCTCGAAGAAGGTCGCATAGCGGTCAATCTTGAGAAAGGAGTTCTGATGCTCTTTGTCTGCCGGCACGGTGGAATACTTGCCGTTCTTGTTGATTTCGGATACCGCCTGAATGAGCAGTTCCATCTTGTCTAAGACCAGCACGATGTCGCTCATCTGCGGGTTCTCGGTGACTTGTGTTTTTGAGGGGGCATCCCTTACATTTTTCTTTGCCATAACTGTGAGTTTTTAGCGTTAATAACTAATGTTGTCGCTGCAAATATATATAGCAAATTTTGATAAAACATTGACATTTACGCCGTTAGACTATACAAGTCATAAGGTGTCATCACTTGTCATAGCAGGTAGGAAAGCGAAGACACGAAAAGGGCAAAACAAGGGTGAAAAGAGGGAAAACGCTCCACACTGAAACGGGGGCGAAAGGAGCGAAAAACAAAGGCAAAAAAAGGTGCGAGAAAAAAGCGGTGGTATGACCGAAAAGAAATAACTTTTGTAATATGCAGAGTTGAGAGCTGAGCTGCTTTTGTCCCACTTAAAAAATCGGGGCTTAAAAAGATGGCGGTGGTTGATAGACCTTATAATGAAATATAGATATGGCAGTCAGGTTGAGAATAGAGATGCGGCATATCTTACCGCAATGGATTTTTGACCTGTTGTACTATGCGTCGTAGGTCGCTTCGCTTGCTAAGTCCCAACCTCTGTCTCAACTCGGACGGCGATACCGGAGCGTTTTTTCGGGTGAAAAATTATCGCAGAGAATTTTTTGCCCGAAAACCCTCGGCTTGAACGTGGAGGTATTGTCCCTCCGAGTTAACTTCTTGAAGGGACTTTGCGAGTGAAGCGGGATTTTCACGCTACATACACTTTTTGTAGCCCTTTCTGTCTTTCATTCGTAAAAAACGGACTACCTTTGCAGTGTATAAAGCATAATATAATGAGTTCAATAATAATCATCTGCATATTTGTCCTACTTGTGGCATTTAAGATTTGGATGTCTTCGTCCAAGAATATAGGCAAGTTCGGAGAAAAGCGTGTGGCTCGAAAGCTGGATTGGCTCTCGAAGGAGTACCTCACGCTTAATGATATATTATTGCCTACAAGTTATGGGACAACGCAGATAGATCACATCGTAGTTTCGCCATACGGAATCTTTGTAATCGAAACGAAGAATTATAAAGGTTGGATATTCGGACATGAGAACTCGGAAGAGTGGAAACAGAGTCTGCTTGGCAAAAAGAGATTTTGGGGTTGGTCAAGTGAACAGCATAAACTTAGGAATCCTATTCGCCAAAATGCGGCTCACGCAAGAGCCGTCAAAGCGATATTGAAAGAGGTCGGTGATTTTCCCATTATCCCCATTGTCGTATTTGCAGATAGTGCAGAGCTGAATATTACTACACCTAACCATATAGTGATAAATTGGTGCAACTTGCGTTCAGCCATCAAGTCATATAGGACACAATGTATTTCACAAGAAGATATTCAGAGAATCGTGAGTAAAATATCTTCGGCAAATATCACCACTGAAGGCAGTCGAGAAAGCCATATCCGTAATGTGCAGACAGTTCAGCAAAATAGAGATATGGCGATAGCCAATGGTAAATGTCCGAAGTGTGGTGGCAATTTGGTTGAGCGAAAAGGAAGATACGGCAGTTTCTTAGGTTGTTCTAATTATCCACGATGCCGTTTTACACATAATTAAATAATAGATTATATGGAACAGAAGATATATCCAGTTCACAAATTAGATGCTAATATTACTGCAATATTACAAACTATTATTACAGCAGACATTCCAGGTTGCATAAGCAAGGGATTGTCAAATGAAATTCATTTTATTGACGAATATACCAGTATAACTTGTCCTGCAAAAATTGTCCCGGATAAGTTAAATGGGGGTTGTTATGTACAATTATCGGCAGCATATTGTCAATATTTATGGTTGGTATGCGATATAGCACTAAAAACTATTGATTGTGACATAATCTTGCAAGAGTGCAAGAAAATTGGGGGCAATATAGAAGATTACAAATCCTCTGTTAATGAAATCTTGCAATATCCTAAAGAAAAATTGCTGAATCTATTACAAATGAGTGGATATGACATTGATCTTGATCAATATTATGATTATCTTAAAAGATCAATCTCTATAATAGATATTGAAAAATTAACAAACGAACTGGAAATGGATTATTGTCTATTATTACCATTAACAGACAATTCAAAGGCAATAGACATTGAAAAATACTATCAAATTAATTTTGATGGAGCATATGAAGAAAAAGTAAACGCAATGTACTGTTTCGGTATTACTTTCATCCTCTTACATGAATTATCGCATTTTACATTAGGTCATCTTCATAAAGATGAAGAAATTACTGATGAAACAGATGCTGACATTGCTGCTTTTTGGGAAATAAATGGTAGTCTTGCAGAACAAAGATTATTTTCTGCTTATTGCGGATTGATATGCGTATTGTTTTCATTGCTGTATTTAAATCCAGATATGATTGAAGATGGCATTCATCCGCGTGAAGACAAACGTATATTTGACATATATGAAAACATTAAGGATGAGAATATAAAATTCACATTACTAATTATTCATATGTTTAAGTTATGGAAAGACCTTAATAATATTCAAGGTTTTCCAAAATTCGATAATGATAACCCAAAAGAAACTATTGGTCACATAAAAAGCTTTCTTTCAGGTCTTAATCAAAATTAGGAAGAGAATAAATCTCGAAAAGGAAAATGAAACACTCCTTTTCGAGATTCTTTTTTTAGGTGTGTATGCTCCACCCGTGAATAGGATTCATCAATACGGCAAACGATTGGTCGGGCTGTCCGAGATAGAGCAAGCCTCCGACAATTCCTGTTCTACCATCGGGATATACTTGTCGGAATCCGAATGAGTGAGGTGCAGAGTCATAGTATAGCTCAATCTCACATGGGCAGTTTGGATTTTCCTCCCACTGCTTCAAACGGTCAATACATTTTTGCAGCGTGTCGTTCTTGATTTCCTTTGCGTAGGCAACAGCCTTGTCATAACGCTCTTGACATAAAATCTTCATACTCAATATATTTTGGGTTTATAATAAATCTTCATATACTCCAAAGCTGTAGCAGTCGGCAATGTAAAAGTCCTCACAGCCGATTTCTGCAAGTGACTTCATATCTTCCAGCGTATCGCAATAGAAGAAAATGTCATCATCCTTTTCGGTATCAGCAGACATTCCGATGGCGATACGCACTTCAATGGTATCGTAGTTGTCCTTATAGCGGATAAGGCAATCGGCATAGTGAGGCTCGATGCCTCGCTCTGTAAAGAATTTCAGGCATTGGCGACTAATCTCTTTTCTGACTGCATCGGGTTTCTTCCAATCTGTGTCATCAATAATCTCCAATCCCATACCTTCTACGACCAAACAAGTGCAACCATTGATGTTTGTCATTAGTGTACGCTTGCCCATATACTTCTTGCGTTCTTCTTTCCATTTGGGAATATCCCATCTTTCTGTAGTCCATTCTCCGCGATAATCCTTTGGTTTACGGAGATACTCTGATAATGTCATTCTAATCATCGTCTATCTTTATTTAAGTTATACATATTACAGGCGAAGCACTGTATTCTATTTCTTTACCGCCTTGACTGTTCCGTGCATGATTGTGCAAGGTTGGCGGGAAAAATACCGCAAGCCCCGTGGGGCGAGGATGATTTTTCCACGACACCCACAGGGCTTGACCTTGCTCAATCCGAAAGGCACGGGACAACCTTTGTGGTAAGAAATAGGATACAGATTCTAATCGTTATCCTCTTCGTCCTTCTCGTCTGGCAACAATCGTTTACGCAACTCAGGATCAGCCTTGATTCGTTCCATTTCATCTTGAACAATCTGCTCGACTTCATCTTTGATACGGGAATAGTTACGCTCTATCTGCTCCTGCATAATGTCATTGCCATTCTCGTCCTTAAACTCATTGACGATAGGAATCTTCTTGTATGCCTTTGTCTCGGCACTTACCTTTGCACTATCCACGATGATGCGTGAGTGGAAAATCTTCTGGTCAATCTCCTCACCGAAGTTATCTGCCACGCTACCCACAAATGTGCCTTGCGAGAGGTTAGAGATTTTCGAAGCAGGTATAAGGAAGTCTAACTGCGTGTTGATAGATGTTGATGTGTCCTGACGGTTGATAGATACCGACTGACGCTGTTGGAGTATCTTGCCGAAACGCTCCGATAGATTCTTTGCTGTTTCACCTACCACCTGTCCGCTGAAGATATTCCCCACCGTATTTTGGATAACCTTCGCCTCCTTGTCGCCATAGTCACGAGCCCCCTGCGAGTAATCCTGAAAACCGAGACAAACAGCCACCTTGTTGCTTCGTGCTGTGGCAATGAGGTTGTCGATACCACGGAAATAGATGGTCGGCAACTCATCAATAATGATGGAACTCTTTAACTGACCTTTTTTGTTCACCAACTTAACAATACGGCTGTTGTATAGACCGAGAGCCGCAGAGTAGATATTCTGGCGGTCGGGATTGTTACCTACGCAGAGTATCTTCGGCTCATTGGGGTTGTTCAAGTCGAGGGTAAAATCATCGCCCGTCATCACCCAATAGAGCTGCGGAGAAATCATTCTCGACAGCGGAATTTTTGCCGATGCAATCTGGCCTTGGAGCTGATCTTGCGCTCCACCTTTCCATGCGTCCATAAAGGGTGAAAGATAGTTTTCCAACGAAGGATAAGAGGTCAGAATCGTAAATATATCCGCATACGGTTTGTTCAGGAACTCAATCGTATGAGGGAAGGTACAATACTTACCGTCCTTGTAGATTCTCAGATACCAGATGATAGCCGCCAAAAGAATAATCGGAGATTCTACGAAGAAGTCGCCCTGTTTCTGAATCCATGTCTTATTCAAGTTAAGCATAATAGTATATGCTGATTCATAGGCATCGCTGATATCAACCATAAACTTCGGGTTAATGGGATTACAGCGGTGTGAGCGACGCGGGTCATCAAAGTTGATGACATAAAAACTCGGCTTTACCTTGTACTTGTCTATGTTCTTCAACAACTCATTGTAGGCAATAACGGAGAGGTCATCAAACTTGTAGTCGTAGATGTATGTGGCAAATCCTTTGGCTATGGTCTGCTTGATGTAGTTGTTCACTACGGCATACGACTTACCGCTACCCGGTGTTCCCAATACAATGGTTGCTCGGAACGGATTTACGACATTTATCCAACCGTCCCATTCCTTGCCTTGGTAGACAAACTTTGTAGGCAGGTTTACCGAATACTCGTTCTCCATCAGTCGTGTCTCCTGCATAAAGCTCTCGTTGGCCACATTAAAGACATCTTCCATAAGGTTATGCTTGAACATACGGCTAATCCATACTCCCGACATAAGCAGAAGGATATATCCGACAGTTATCGTAATGGTGTAGATTACCATATTCACGATTGGCGAGAACGGAAGGTCGAGCAACCACCAGTTCATAAAGAAGAGGACAATACCTCCGAGGAAGGTCGCATAAATCTTCTGCCAGGTCATCTTCTGATTCTTGACTCCCTTTGTGCCGAGGCACGACAGAGCCAAGAATATGATGGCGAACACCTTTGTCACAAGCAGGTTGCTGAACAGCCCTGCTGTATTCTGAAAGTTGAGCAGTATCTTATCTACCACTCCGATGTTGATACCCATATCCACGATGGCCTGATAGCAGAACCAGTAGATATGTACTACAATAAATATAATGGATATGGCACGCATGAACTCCATGACCTTTGCCAATCCTCTCAAATCATCTTCCTGTTGCATAATAAATTCGTTTTAATGGTTAGTGAAATTGGTTTACGATATGCCGCGTGAACGGCGTTTTTTCTTCCTTTTCTTCTGGTACTGCTTGGCGAGCATCTCCTCCTGCGGATCATTTGCAGGAGCGTCAAACGAGAAGATTCCGAAGGCTTGCTCTATGCCCGATTCAAGGTCTGCCGATGAGAGGCTGTGGCTTTCCGAAAATCCTTGTGGCATATCAGTCCATGGAATGTCGCCCTGCAAGTTGAATAGCTTCTCGAAGTTGTTTGCCGAGAACTCCTTACCCAGACGGGAACCGTTATATACCTCACGATTGTGGTGGTCGATGAATGTGACACCGTAAATGCGCCCTGCATCGTTCTCTCGGAACACCACATCAATGCCCTTGCTTCCAAGCACATATTCGCCTTCCGTGTTTTCTCTGTAGAACATCCAGTCGATGCCTTCCTCCGGCACGCATACCGGGCGGACGTTCGCATAGAGGTCAAGTTCGCTTCTGAGCGTTACATTGGCGCTTCCCATGCTTCCGCCCTTAGGAGTCGTCGTTGGTCCTTTCAGGATTACATCGCAGGATTTAATTTCTTCCATCACATCATCGGGAACCGCTTTGCCGACAGCCACGCGGTTTTCAAGCATAAGCCCCTCAATTTTTCTGAGGACAACCTTGCCGGATGCAAGTTCCTCTGCGAGAAGCTTTGTAAGCAGTCTTTCTGCCTCAGCCATGATAATCGGGCCGATGCCGTCTCCGCCGCAAAGACCGATTGTAATCTGCGGCAATGCTGCAAAGTCTTTCGCACCTGCTGCGTTCTTCATGTCTTCCGCGCGTTTTATCTGCTCTCTGAGCAAAGCTTCAAATTTTTCCGAAGCCTCTTTTATATATTTTTCTTTATCCATTGTCTGACTCATCTTAGTTTCCGCCCTTTCCGACATATTTTAAAAGACCGCCATTCTTCAAAATCGCTCTCTGTCTATCTGTGAAGCTGCATACAAGCTTAATCTTTTCGCCGTTTGTGAGGTCTTCCAGGGTCATTTCGCCGGATTCCATTCCTGCAAAAACACCCGTAATGCGGATTTCGTCTTCCTGATTGATTTTTTCGTAATCCTCCGGATTTGCAAATGTCAGCGGCATAATTCCCGCGTTGATAAGATTTGCCGCATGGATTCTTGCAAAGCTCTTGGTAACGACTGCTTTCACGCCCAGATAAAGCGGTACGAGCGCCGCATGCTCTCTGGATGAGCCCTGACCATAGTTGCTGCCTCCCACGATGATGCTGCTTCCCATTGCCTTTGCTCTTTCCGGGAATTCCTTGTCGCATACTTCAAAACAGTACTGTGACAGGTGCGGAATATTGGAACGATACGGAAGGATCTTCGCGCCTGCAGGCATGATATGGTCGGTGGTGATGTTATCGCCTGCCTTCAAGGATACGCCTGCCTTCAGCTCGTCTTCCTGCGGACAGCTGTCAGGGAACGGCTTGATGTTCGGTCCTCT
>ERZ825670.1316-NODE-1316-length-27815-cov-5.056916_pt1 | contig 27815 bp, 23 predicted proteins | sample MGYA00519929_ERZ825670 | MGnify/ENA primary metagenome ERZ825670 (study PRJEB31778, sample SAMEA3449207) | human gut metagenome | biome: human gut; feature: human-associated habitat; material: faeces | place: United Kingdom | collected 2010/2012 ...
TGCTCAAAGTATTTATTTTAAATAATTTGTGACAAATGATTGACTAACCTACATAATTAACTATACAAGTAGATAAAAAATATTTACTTTTTAAATTTTGAATGTTATAATAATATAAAATAAGCATGGAGGATACAAATGATAAATTTTTCGGATAAAGAAAACATTACAGAATTAATAGAATTAGAAAAAATTTCTTTAAATTCTACGTTAGATATACAGAAAAATTTGAATAAGCAAATATTAATGTTTATAAAAAGAATTATGGCAAATGTTACTTTTACAACAGATATTAATCCAGAAGATACAGCATTTTTTTATTTAAACGAATCGACAAATGCTTTAAGCAAATCTAATTCAAATATCACTATTTTAAAAAGTTTAATAGATTCTTTAGAAAAAATGTACACCTCTGGTGGAAACCTTAGAGAGTGTGTAGAGAGTTATAATGAAAATTTTATGAACAATATTAATACTGTTTATAGTAATACAGAAGTAATTGAAAAATTTGTATATGAAATTACCATTACAGACTTTTCAGAAATACTAAAAACAACCACTATAGAAAAAGAGAAGGAATATTCTAATATTGTTGATAGTACTGAATTATCAAGTAGATTTATCGAAAATACACTTGTGATATCAGAAGTACAACAAAGAGTAATACTTCCATATAATATAAATACAGTTAAAGAAATATTATTAAATGATCCTCAAGGATATAGTTCATTACAGGGGGTTGTTAATAAAATTTATACTAGATCGATTGATTACTACAAATTTTCTGCCATTTCAAGATTTAAAGAGGCATATAAGCTAGTTAGAGAAAGAGAAAAAGGTTCAAAAGCTAAGGCTTTTGGTCTAGCTTTTGAATTATTACTAAATTATAACTTACATCCAGCAATTATTACTGCTTGTAAGACTTTGGATGAACTAGATGTCTACTTAGCCTGTTTAGCAGATAATACGTTAGAGGATTTTAACTTTTTTGAAATAAAATATGAAATTCCACCAGCAATTCCAAAACATACTAAAAATGCTATTATATAAAGCGTGAGACCTAATTTAGGTCTCACGCTTTATTGGATGAAAGAAAGGATAAATGCTAGTAGTACCAAACTACCAAAGATAAGGCAAACAGCCAACATAACTGTTTCTTCAGAAATAGAGTTCCAGTCAATATGGGGCTTATTCTTGTCGTTAAATGAATTTTCAGTAGGTTCCAGTGTTTCTTGTTTCTTTTTCCGAAAAAGCTTTCTTATAGTATTCATAAAAGATCCTTTCTCTTTGCACTCTATAGAGTGCGTATTATTACTACTTACTATTAACATTTTTAATTATATCAAAAATAGATATAGAAAACAAGTTTTTATTCTGTAAAATGCAATTTTATTATTGCATAGAATTACTAATAAACTTTTATGAGAAAAACGTTGAAAAAAAAAATATATTATGATATATTGTAAATAGAATTTTTGGATTTACAAGGAGGAAAAAATGAAAAAAGTAATTTCAAATCTAATATTTATTATTTATCTAATTATAGCAATATTGATAACAGTGTGTTTATTGTCGTATAATGACTATAAAATAACTGAATTTGGAAAAACTTCACTAATCATTATATCAGACAAAAAGATGCAACCAGATTTTAATAAAGGAGACCTAGTTATAGTAGAAAAATCAGAAGATGATATAAAAGCAGGAGAAAAAGCTTTTTATTATGACACATATACAAAACAGATAAAAGTAAAATTAGGAACAATAGAGGACGTTAACAAAGAAAGTGAATCACAAATAACTTATGTAGTAGATGATGGAGAACATATGATATCAAGCGAATATGTTATAGGTTCAGCAGAAACAGCAAAAGTTATGCCAAAGATTGGAACAATATTAAAAATAGTAGAATCAAAATGGGGATTTTTATTTTTGATTGTTTTTCCAGCATTATTAGCGTTTGTTAATCAAGCAATGGTAGTAGCTTCTGGAATAAAAGAGGCTAAGAAAGAAGCTAAAAAAGAGGCTGAGGAAATAGAAAAAAATGAGCCAGCTAAGTAGGAAAAATGCCAAAAAATGTTTGATATTAATATGTTTATGTATTATTTTGTTATTGATATATGGAATAGTTCGTATATATGCTCTTTTTTATAGTGAATTATATGCAAGAGTTCAGCTTAAAAATGGAGTGTGGAATATTGTAGTAAATGGTACAGACATAACTAAAGGAACAGATGTAACATTTGTTATAGATAATGTTACACTACAAGATAATGAACATGTTAAACCAGGAAATTTAGCTCCTGGTTTAATGGGCACATTTAAAATAAGCATTAATCCTAAGGACACTGATGTTTCGATAAGATATAATGTTAGTTTAGATGAGGAACAATTAACAAATAGCAATATACAAATAAAATCTATAAAAGAAACACAAGCAGGAAATGAATTAATAAAAATAGATAAAAATACGTATACGGGAATTATTCCATTAGAAAAGATTAAAGAGGGAAATACAAATGAAATTACAGTAGAAGTAGAATGGAAAGAGAATGAAGATAATAATGAGCAAGATCTTGCATTAGGTTCTATTTGGAATGCAGAATATCAAATTCCAATAACTGTATATGTAAGTCAATATTTGGGCGAAGAAATAAATACTTATACTGAAAGTCAAAATTAAATATTACAGGAGAAAAAATGTCGAAACAGGATAAAGAAAAGTCAATAAGTATCTTAATAGGACATATTCTTAATATTTTATTATTTATAGTTTCTATTTTGATTATAATAGGTGTTTACTATATTGTACAAATAAAAGTGTTCCAAAATGATTATTCTAATTTGTTTGGATACACCTTTTTTGAAGTAGCAACTGGAAGTATGTCAAGTACAATAGAAATTGGCGATATTGTTGTAGTAAAAATAACAAAAGAAGTAAATAAAAATGATATTATTGTATATAAAGATGGTGATAATTTTATCACACATAGATTAGTAGAAAAAGATGGAGATAAGCTAGTAGCAAAAGGAGATGCAAATAATAGTGAAGACAAGCCGATTGTTGAAGAACAGATTTTAGGGAGAGTTATTTGTATACTTCCTAAAATAGGAATATGGAGAAAAATACTTTTATCACCAGAAGTAATTGGACTTGTTTTTATTTTATTGTTTCTTTTAGGATGTGTATTTCATTTTACTTCTAAAACGGAGGAAAAAAAGGATGAATAAAAAACTTAAGAGATTATATGCAAAAACAGTAATTCTCATATTATGTTTTTTTATATTAATAAGAATAGTTACACTTGTTTTATCAAAATATGAGAGTGAAGCGAGGTCGACTGCTAATGTAGATATAGCTTTTTATTTATTAAAAGAAGATTATAAGACAATGACATTAAATTTAGCTTCACTGTTTCCTCAAAATGATGCTTATTTATTCACATTCACAATAGGAAATCAAGATGGAGAAAAAACTGCTGAAATAGATTTGGTATATGATTTAACTATTAGAACTACTACAAATTTGCCACTAACATATGAACTATATAAAAATGAGCAATATACAGATTCTGGAGCAACTAATATAATAAAGAATAATTCAATAGAACAAGATGAATATGGTACATATTTTAGAATTATGACAACAGAAGAAGAAAGTTTAAATTATAAAGAACCAAAGACAAATACATATCAATTAGTTGTACATTTTCCCGAAAATTACAATACTACAAATTATCAAAATATAATTGAAGCATTAGAAATAAATGTAAGTTCACATCAAGTGACTTCATAAAGATTATAAAAGGAGCGATATGCAAAAAAAGATAAGTGAATTTTTTAAATTTAATAAGAACTATAAAAAAAAGCAGATTATTGTATTGGCATTTATTACACTTAGTCTATTATCAATTATAATTGTTTTTGGTAGATATGTAACAAATACTATAAATAATTTTTTTGTAAGAAGTAGAGAATTTTATTTTTATAGTGATAAACTTTCTGAGGATAATTCTGTGTATCAAGTTGACAACTGGTCTGGTGTAGATGATTATGTAATTACAATAAATATGAATAGTAATAATAATAATATTGAAGCAGCAACATATGACATTGGATATAATATTTCATATACATGTAGTGATAATGCAATTTGTCAGTTAAGTAAAACTTCTGGAACAATACTTGCTAATACAAATTCTGACTATTTTAATTTAACAATAACTCCTAATACACAATTATCTACAGGAGATAAAGTAGTTATAGAAGTAGAAGTAAATTCTACAGCCCCATATAAAAAGACATTAAAAGGAAAGTTTACTCTTGTTGTTGGAAAAGAAAGACTTTCTTATCAAATTACTGATGATGAGCAAAGCCCATATATGATATTAAGAATGACAAACACATTATCATATTACACTGTAAAAGAGGCATTTGGATCTTTTACAGTTGGGCAAAAGATAGATATAGAAACTTATTTAAGTTTAACAGAAGATGAAAAAAAGAAATGTTATTCAGCAATAGTTAAAATTGGGTTTGATCCAAATAAGATTTTATTTGATGTAACAAATAGTGCTTATTCAGATTCAACAAATATGACCAATGTTTTGATAAACGGAAAGAGCTATATAAGTGGATTTACAATTCCTATTGATGCAATTTCGAGTAGGGAAATACGATTTTATAAAGTTGATGTAAGCCAAAATTATACTTATCCAAATAACAATGGAAATTCAATAGTAGCTATTACGAGTGAATAAGGGTGTTTTTTACAGAAAGGACTAATGTAAAGATGACAATTAATATAATGAGTGAATATATAGAACTAACCAAAAAACAAATTACAGCATATTTAAGATTGGTATTTGAAGACAATTATTCTAAAAAATATAATGATTTATATTCAGAAACATATATAAATTCCAGATATTATAATTTTTATAATAATAATAATACAACAATTAGAAGAACTATATTAGAAGAATTGAAAAAAACGCAGGAATATGCAATTTCAAGCAATTTTCAAGATAAAGAGTTGATTGAACAGATATATGTGTTTTTCTGTTATGTGTTATATTTTGATAAAGTTGTATATTACAAAGATTTGAGAAGTAAAATATCCCAAATAGCAAGATTAAGAAGGAAAATTTTAAATAAAGAAACATGGGAGTTTGAAGAGGAATTATATAAAGAAATAGTTGGATTAAATGAAGAAAAGGAGAGATTATTAACAAAATTTGAAACTGATAAGTTCTTTTTAAAGATAACAAATTATAAAGATAAACAAAATGTATATAGAGTAAATGTCAAACATCAACTAAAATTTCCAATGGAATATAGTGAAATGGCAATAAACAAAGTGTTTAATATGGGAATAACAAATGAAGATAAGTTGACTATAGAATATTATTTGATTGTTGTTCAAGTTATAAGAGATATTGTTAAACAAAATTTTAAAAAACAGTATGTGGTGGAGTTTGCAGAAACTTTACTAAAAAAGCCTAAAAAGATAAAAGGATTGTTAAATAGTATAGATAATGTGGCTGTTCAAGACAAAATAAGTTTAAAGATAAGGCATGAACATTTTATAGAAAACAAAGAAAAAGTATATGAACTTATGAGAGAAGGATATAGATTTTCTATTATATTAGATAATTCGTTTGAAGTAAATTATAAGAATATGGAAAATTTAAAAATGTTTAAATTTGTAATACTTAATAAAGATGCAAAACAATATAAAGAAATAATGGAGTTTAATGATGAAGTAAGAAACAATATAATAGAAATATAAAATGTAAAATGGTGGAAAAGGAATAAGATAAATATGGAAACATTTTCAAAATTTTTATACGAATTTTTAAAACAGTTTTTTTCAGGTGCTATAACTGTAATAAGAGCTATTGGCACTGGTTTGCAACAAACGTTTGATATGAAATCGTATCAAGATATATTAAATACATATAAAAATGATTTTTCAGTTCCAGAATGGGCATTAGTAGTAATTTCAATTTTATGTATAGTAATATTTGTAGGGTTGATAATTGCATTACTGTATTTATTATCTAGGAAATATGTAAAATTTAGAAGAAAAGCAATTAATCAAGATGAATTATTAGAAGAAGTGGCATCATTAAATAAACAAGTTCAAACATTAATGAAAGAAAAAGAAAATATTATGGCAATGAAGGTTTCTCAATTAGGTTTAAAACCTGATGAATCATCTGAAATAGAATCACAAGAGCAAGAAGGAGAAAATGTAGATAATCCTGATATAAGATTTTCAAAATTACATGAGATTGATTTAAAATTTGCTGATTATCAACAAGTAGATTATGGCAATTCATTTACATTGCCTGAATTATGTGCAAATTTTAGAAATTTTGCAGCATCAAAATTAAGGTTATTCTATAAGCCAGAGATGGTAAGAATATTTATTTCTGGTCTTGCATCTACAAAATTGATAATTTTGCAAGGTATTTCTGGAACAGGTAAAACATCTCTTGCATATGCTTGGGGCAAATTTATGAGACATGATTCATGTATTGCATCTGTTCAGCCTTCTTGGAGAGATAGAACAGACATGTTTGGATATTTTAATGAGTTTACTAAAAAGTTCAATGAGACAGAAATGTTAAAAGAAATGTATATTGCAGATTATGTTGATGAAGTTTATACAGTAATTTTGGATGAGATGAATTTATCGCGTGTTGAGTATTATTTTGCAGAAATGCTTTCTATTTTGGAGATGCCAAATAGAGAGGAATGGATTATAGAGTTGGTTCCAAATAGTTGGAAAACAGACCCTAAATATATAACTGGTGGAAAAATAAAGGTACCATCAAATATGTGGTATATAGGAACAATTAATAATGATGATTCAACATTTGCAGTAACAGATAAGGTATATGATAGAGCTATGCCAATAGATATAAATGATAAAAGTGTGCCATTTGAACCAATAGATACAGAGGCAGAAGGAATTAATTTTACATATTTAGATAATTTGTTTAAAACAGCAATACAAGAAAATCCAATATCACAAGATACATTAGATAAGATTGAACAAATGGATAATTATGTAATACAACATTTCCGTATTGCTTTTGGTAACCGTATTGTAGCACATATGAAAAAATTTGTACCTGTATATGTAGCTTGCGGTGGAGACGAAATTAGTGGAGTTGATTATTTTATTGCTAAAAAGATATTAAGAAAATTTGAACAATTAAATATGTCATATATTAGAGATGAAATAGACCCTTATATTCAATTTTTAAATACAACATTTGGAAAAAATAAGATGAATGAATGTATAGAATATCTATTAAGATTGAAAAAGATGTCATAACATAAAGAAGGGGGAGAATATCAGTTGGATAGCTTAGATGTAATAGAACTGTATGAGGATTCAAATAAAGATAAAGTTAAAAAATTTATAGATTCTGCAGAATCTAGTTTAAAGGTGCAATCAGAAAAAAAATATGTAACAAGAGATGTTGAATGGATGAATTTGATAGAAGAGGTTATTCCACATTTAGATCATGTGTTTAGAACACCAAATCGTTTTATTCAAAATGAAGAAGAAATTGTAAAAATTGAGCAGGCAAGGAAAGTGTCTGTTGAGACGATAAAGCATTTATCAAAAAATACAAATTTTATACAAACAGTAGATGAAAATGGAGATGTTATACCATCAAAATTACTTAATGTAAGAAAAGAAGAAACTTGTAATACATACGAAAATCGTTTGGCTTATACTTTAATACAAAACATGAAGTTTTTTATTAATAAAAGAAAAAAGTCATTAGAAGAATCATTAGGCATGGGAAAAGATGATGAAAATAAGGATAATAAACAATTAGAGTATAATGCAAAATCAAAATTGAATGATGAGGATGTAGACATAAATGTTTCAATAAGTTCAAAATTAGATTCTCAAGGGAAAAATTCACAAGAGAAAAACAAAAATATGATAGAAAGAATTGAAGCAATAGAAAGAAAAATTACTGATATAGAGTCTAATGATGTTTATAAAATTCTTGATAAATTGCATGTTATACCAGTTAAAGACCCGATTAAAAAAACAAATATGATACTAAAAAATGTTCATTTTAAATATATTATGAAATTATGGGAATTTATGAAAGATAATTTTGATACACAGACAAATGCTACAGAAGAAAATAAGGATTATATGGATAATGGACAATTAAAAAAAATGATGGATGAGGCATTTTTGCTACAGTATTTGGTAATGAAAACATTAGATGAAGATGAGACAGAAAAACAAGATACTCAAAAACAAGTAAAAGCAATGGTAATTGAGCAAATGCTAGATAAAATGCTTGATCTTGATGAAGAAATAACAGAAGAACAATTACAACAAATGGTTGCAGAAAAATATGAAGTTATAAAATATAAAAAGATGGCAGTATTACAAGATATACAAAAAATATTTAAGAAAAATATTGAATTATATGAAGAAAAAGTTGAAATGAAAGGTTTGTAAAAAATGAAAGAAAAAATACAAAAAATAAAAAATAATAAGATACTAAAGATAATTGGAAATATTATGTATGTAATTGTTTTTGTGCTTATTTTATTAATATTAATAATTGCACTTTTACAAAGGACAAGTAATAATGAAGTTACACTTGGAGGATATAGAATATTTGTTGTAGCAACAGGAAGTATGGTTCCAAAATATAATGTTGGAGATGTTTTAATTTCAAAAGAAATACCACCAGAAGAGATTAAAGTTGGAGATGACATTGTATATACAGGAAAAGAAGGAAGCTTTAAGGATAAAGTTGTAACACATCAAGTTATATTTATTGAAAAAGATAACGAAAATTATAGAATAAAGACAAAAGGTATTGCAAATACAGGAGAAGATCCAGAAATAACTCAAGAACAGGTTATGGGAAAAATAATATATAAATTTAAAATATTAACTTTTATGCAAAAATTAGTTGCAAATAATTATATTTTCTATTTTGTTGTATTTGTACCTATTGTTTTAATAACATATAGACAAATTAGAAGAGCAACATTAAGTGTTGAAGATGAAGAAGAGGATGATAACAACAAAGAATAAATAAAGAAAGGAATGAATTATGCATAAATTTATCAAAATTTTAAAAAAAGTAAAATTAAAAAACATGATAATTTTAATTTTGTTATTGGTATTTAATACATATGCATGGTTCATATATGCAACAAGAGTTGCTACTGATATAACTGCCCATGTAAGTTCATGGAATGTAGAATTTGTAGGAAGTGAAGGAGAAATTACTACAAATTTAGTTGTGACTATAGGACGAATTTATCCTGGTATGGATAGGTTTGAAAAAATAGTAGAAGTACATAACAAAGGAGAAACAAAAGCAGTACTTGGATATGAAATAGAGGAATTTAAAATAATGGGAGAGACATTTACTGTAGATGAAAAGAATGGCCCTACCACACAAGAGATACAGAATAAAATAAATACAGAATATCCATTTAAAATAAAAATAGAGAAAGATGATACTCAACTTAGCGAAGGAACAGGAAATGGAAAATTTGTAATTAGTTTAGATTGGAATTTTGAAGCAGAGACTGAAAATGGAGATGAAATAGATACAGAATGGGGAAATAAAGCATATGAATTCTATTCATTACACCCTGGAGAAAACAGTATAGAAATAAAAATGACACTTATGGCAACACAAAAAGCAGAATAAAAATGAAAATCATATTTATTCTGCGATTTGTGTAAATGAAATATTAGTATAAAGAAGGGCTGGAGTGTCTTGTTTTGTAGATTGAGTGTCTTCTTCGTTTGTCATGTTAGATGTAGTTCCATCATCATTCCAAACAATATATACACGTATAGTTCTTTTTGTAAGATCATCATTTAATAAAACGATATCAGTTATTGGTTTATTAAATTCATCAAATGTAATTTTGGAATTATCATCTATTGGTTGTTCTCCATCTGCTACAGAATAACCTGTTGCGACAATATCTTTTACTGAACTATTATCATCTGATTTAACTGTTATCTCATATTTAAAAGAAACATCAACATCTGAAAAATCAAAGTTTAAATCAAAATATCCTTCTGCTGTTGGTGCTATAATATCTGGAGATATATGTTCATTTCCAGTAAATACAGGTATGATAACAGATGAAATATCAGAATTATTTTTTATAGATTTATTATTAACAGATATATTCCATTTAGCTATTGTTATATCAGTTTTTCCAGTCGCGGATGTAAGATATTTTGCATAAATTTGTACAATAGAAAATATTAAAATGCAAATTAATATACCTATTAATAGTAATAAAAATTTTTTGCTATTTTTCATAGGGACACCTCTTTTGTTTTTTTTATTGTAACATAGATGATTTTAGAATGCAAGAGAATAATGTAGAAAGGGGCATTTTAGATTGAAGGGAAAAGGAAAAGAAAAAGTTATATTGAATTCAGAAAAAATACGAGATAGGGAAAGAAAGATAAGTGCTATAAAATTAGGACTAGTAATTATGACATTATTTTTAATAATTATTTATTTTCTTTTAGTAGCTTTTTATGAAGGTGGAAGTTTTACAGTATCACTTGATCCTGCTTTTGCACAAAAAAGTGGACTTGTTATGTTTGAAAGTCAAGATGGAGAAGATAAGCGTATACTAAAAGCAAAAACTGCAGATTTTATAGATAATATTTCTGTAAAATGGTTGCCTAAAGATATAAATAATCAAGGAGATGGTAGCCATAATGGAGAAAATTATTTTGCATATAGTTTTTATGTGAAAAATAAGGGAAGTGAAGTTATTAATTATTGGTATGAAATAATTATTGATGATGTAATAAGAAATGCAGATGAAGCAATAAGAGTAATGGTGTATAGAAATGATGATATGAAATTATATGCAAAAGCAAATAAAAAAACAGGAGAAGCAGAAGAAGGAACAACAGTATTTTACTCTGATAAAGAGGTTGCAGTAGAACAAAGAAAGGGATTTAGTCCTGGAGATGTTGATGAATTTACAGTTGTGGTTTTTGTAGAAGGAGATGACCCTGATTGTTTAGATGAAATTATTGGTGGAGAAATGAAAATGCATATGGAAATTACAGAAGAACATATAAAACAAGGATAACAAACAAAAAACAACCAATATTACAAAAATATTACAAAAATATTACAGAAAAAAGCAAAAATTACATTTATATTACTTTTGCAACATTAGTTGACATGAAAATATCAATATGGTATTCTTATTATGGTAAAAATAAAAAGAAAATATAAATTTTTTATAGGAAAAAAGGAGAAAAAACATGAGTAAAAAAAGAGAAAACAAAAGAAAAGTTGATTTAAAATCTGCAATACTATTGCTATTGTTATTAGCAGTACTATTAACAGCATCAACATATGCATGGTTTACAGCAAATAAAACTGTAACAGTTGATGATATCGATGTACGTATTGAGGCACAAAATGGTTTACAAATTTCTGCAAATGGTGTTGACTGGAAATCTATTGTAACTGTAAATGACCTTCTTAATGCTGCATATACAGATAACACAAACCAAATACCATCAGTTATAGAACCAGTATCTACAATAGGTGATGTAACAAATGGAAAAATGGCAATGTATTATGGTCAAGTTGATCCAGTAGATGGTGTGTATTCATTAACAGCAACAAAAGAAGAAACAGAAACTGCAGGAGAAACAGGGAAATATGTAGCATTTGATATTTTCTTGAAAGTTAATCAAAATGAGGATAATGTTATATTAGGAGCAAATTCAACAGTTTTATTTAATGGGGCTGAAGCAGCTACAAATAAAGGATTACAAAATGCGGCACGTGTTGCACTATTATTCCAAGGTAATTCAGAAGCAACAGCAGATGTTAGTGAATTTATTGCTCAAAATGGTGCTTTACCATTTACACAAGAAAACCAAACAACAACATATGTATGGGAACCAAATAGTGATGTACATACAGCAGCAGGTGTAAAGGCAGCATATGATACTTATCGTATAACTACTACTGAAAAAGATGCAAATCCAATAGCTTATTTTGGAATTAAACAAGATATAACAACACCTGTAAAATTGATGGATACATATGGTACTGATACAACAAACTTTACTTCAATGACAAATAATAATTTATATACTACATTATCTGCAATGACAGATAAACAAAATGCATTTTCTCTATCAAAAGGAGTTACAAAAGTTAGAGTTTATATGTGGGTAGAAGGACAAGATGTTGACTGTGAGAACACAGCATCAGGATCTGATATTACATTTAGACTAGAACTTAAAGTTCCAGATGATAGTAATCCATAATGAATTTACAAATTAAGAATGAAAAATAGCAAGTTACTCTTGCTATTTTTTGTTAATGCTTTCTAAGCTCCTTAAAATATAAGATTTGCATGAAATGACGAATGTGCATGAATTAGAATTTCTTAAATTTCGTAATAAACCGAGGAATGTAATAAAAATCTTATATTTTAAGGAGCTTAAGAAAAATTAACAAAATAATCTGTGTAACTTGGAAAAATTCATAGACTTTTTTGTACATTTATGTTATTATAAAATTGCAAGATTTATGGCGAAAGGACAAATGAAAGATGGATTTTAATGATGTAAAAACAGAAGAATTAATAGAGATTTATAAAAAGGTAAATGAATTTTTAAAATTTTTAGAAAAAGAACAACAAGATATAAAAAAACAAAAGAATTAGGAGGGTATTATGTCAAAAAAAATAGAAGAAATTACAGACAAAATTGAAGCAAATAAAGAAGTATTATCAACAATGCCTAAAAATAATATTAAAAATATGGACATATACCAAAAAAAGTTAGAAGAATTAGAAGAAGAATTTAAAAAATATCAAAAAGATATTTCTAATAGATTGCAAAGAAGATATCAAAATGCAACTAAAAAGGCTTTAAACAAAGAAATAGAAAATCTTGAAACAAGATTAAAAACAATTAGTTATATATTAGAATTATTAGACGAAGAAAAAACTTCTTACGAAAAAATGGGGCTAGATAGAGCGATTTTTACATTATCAAGATACTATAAAGAAAATTTAGAGAATATAAATGAGCAAATAGAATTATGTATAAATAGTTTTTCTAAAGTTGGTGTACAAGTTTCTTTAGATGATTTTGATTATAGTATATATGTAAAAAATTATATGAGAACTTTTTTTCAAGAATTAGAAAAAGGAGATATAAATTCAGATAAATCAAAAGAAAAATTTGAAGAAATATATTGGAAATGTCCAGATATTATAGTTCACATAGAGTTAAATATAAGGAATATTTACTTAAAAAAACAAATCTTAATTGATAAATTTTTTGAGAAAGAAAAAATTGAAAAATTAAAGAGATTAGATGTAACATCAAAAGAGGTCAAAAAAAATTATCTGGAAATTAAAAAGCAAATGCTAGAGAAGATAGCTATAGAGCCAAGATTAATACAAGAAAAGTTTTTAAGTGGAAAATTGAATATGAAAAATTTTACAGAAGAAAAGATAAGTGCAGACATTTCAAAGGTTTTACCTAAAGATATAGCAGAAGAAGTATATACAAATGAAGAAATTAAAAATAATATTAACAAGTTTTTAAATAGTTTATATGAATACCAAAATTATATGAAGTTTAAATATATTTTAGATGATATAAAACAATATTACAAAGAAAAAGATAATTATAAAAAATCATATATAACAACAAAAAAAGAGATACAAAAATTAGAAAATAAATTACTAAAACTTAATAAAAAAGCATCAAGGTTAGGATTTTTTGGGATTAAAAAAAGAGAGTATAAACAAACATCAGAAATAAAGGTTTTGATTCATGAGATAAAAGAAAAGTATAGAGAATTAGATATTAACAAATTTTATAATAAAATTTATACAGAACTAAATGAGAGTTCTACAATATATGATGTGCTAAATTTAGCTAATTCATATTATGTTTATTTAACATCATGTATAATAAAAGAATTTAAAAATATACAGCCAGACGAAATAGCACAAGAAATAAAAAGTTTGGATAACTTTTTAAATAATCCTTATAACACAATTATTAATCATACATTAATTACAGATGAAGATGATCTTTCAATAATAATAAAAGATAGATATAAATTATTGAAATTTACCGTAGAAAAAGAGGATTTAGGAACTAATAATATTAGTTCACTTATTTCAAAGCTTGAGAATATTCAAATGGCTATAAATATGAAGAAAGCGAATATTAAAGTAGAAGATATAGAACAGCTTTGCAAAATAAAAAAGATATTACAATTAGGTTAAAATTTAATTGTAATATAGTGGAGATTGTATAGATGAAAAAAACAAAGAGTAAAAATATAGTAATATTAATTGTTTTAATAATCTTAATAATTGTAATGCTGAGAGCATTTATCAAATCAAGAGCCAATAATGTAGTGGAAATAACTGCTAATTTTAAAGATAATAATAGTTTGTTGAGTGATGAAACAGTCACATTAGAAGCTATAAATGAAGGAGAAAGTGGGTATTCAATTACTCTCCCAGATATTATAAACACAAAAAGGGTTAGCAAATATATTATTACACAAAAAGAAATTACAGAAAATACTGAAGAGAATGTAACTGTTGATATATTACCAGGAGAAAAAATTTATTTAACTTCAGAAGAATTTGAAAATCTACAAGTATCATTAGTTGCGGAATATGATTTTTTAGAAGTTGGTACACAGACATTATATAATAAAAAGCTAATAAAAAATGACTCTGAGGATTGCGAGTTATTGTCTGTTTCGGGATATATGTTTTATGATACAGATATGCAAGTAAATGAAGCAGATATTACAGGCGTAGAAAGTAAAATAGAGGAGAACTATTCAAATAGTTTTCTTTTTGGAAATTATGATATAAAACTTATTTCAGATTCACAAGAATATAATCCAAAAGATTATGAACAAACATTGGATATAAAGATATCAGCAGATAATGAAGATTCAATATATAAAGTGCTTGAAATGCAAGATGATAATATTCAAGAATTAAGTGATATTATAATTGAAAATGGTAAGATTAAATTTTCTGTAGAAAAGTTACAACCATATTTAGTATTACAAGAAAATAAGATTGAAGTATTGGAATTAGATAGTAATGATAATAATACAAGTGATGAACAAATAACTACAAATGATGATAATAACAATGATAATGATGTGGCATCATATTCTGTCGGAGGAGAAGAAGCCAAATTCTTAATAGATGATTTTGACGCAGATAGAAATTATTATTTAGGTTTAAATTATACAGAGGGAATGTCAAAAACAAATAATGGTAAATATACTGAAAATGTTTTAAAAGATGTTCAGATAAATTATTATGGATATGATTATAATTTGACCGAATTTGTTGTTCCAGAAACTTATAATGTAACATTAAATGCTTCAGCACAGAGAACATCAACTGGAAATGTTACACAATCAGGAAATGGTGGAAATAGAACATATAGTAGAACAGATACTATAACATGTACAGTTAGTGGTATAAACAGTTTAAAACAACAGTATCCTGGATTTAAAGCTAATTCTAGTTGGACAATGAATATGGCAGTTCCAAATAATAATTTTTCAAATTATTTTTATAGTACTGGAACAGATAATGCTAATTCCTCAAAAGGAATATCTGTAAGTGTAAGTAATGGAATAATAACAGTGACAGGAGGAGATGCATCTAGCTTAGAAGGTAATAGTGATACATGGACTTTTACATTTTATGTTACATTTAGAAATAATAATAGGTCAAATATAAATAATACAACATTTAATACATTATCAGTAAATTCTTTTGAAACTACAATTAGTTTGGGAGATTATACGCCTTATGGAACAATATCAGATACAGAAGAACAAACAATGGTATCTTATAGAAAGTGTGTTCCAATAGATAGTAATGGAAATATAACAATTAATTTAATAGATAATCCATTTATGAATAGACCTCTTGAAAAAGGATTTAATGGTTGGAAAACAAATAATACAAAATATCTAAACAGTATAAATACAAATGCAAATACATTTGCACAGACATTAACAACTAATATAAATAATATTACAGACAATTCTGGAAAATATGTTATAGATTTATATGCTGATTGGATTGATGCAAATGTTATTTTTGTTAGTTCTTCTGGAAGTAGCTCAAATGCAGGAACATCGCCCAATAGTCCAATAAATAATAATTGGAGCAGCATAAATAGTAAATTGAATTCTAATATAAAAACATGTGCAAAAGCTTCGAACCGTGAAGTTAATATTGTTGTTTTAATGAATGGAACTTTAGATGTAAGTGGATTAACTGGACCTAATACTCCATATACATTAACAAGTTTATACAATGGAACTAATTATGGAAATAGTAGTACTTATTTAAATGTTGGAACTAGCAATACGCAGTTAGATAGTGATTTACAAATAGATTATTTATATGTTTCCTCTAATAAATCATATTCTTCTCCTAGTGGAACTACTGATGGAACAGCTTTAGTAACTCCATGTTTATATGGGAACATGTACAATTTAAGAATAGGAAGAGGTGTAGTGCCTATAAATGCTAATTATTGTACATGGGCACAAATACAAGGTGGATATTATAATCATAGTAGTTCAGAATATAAGTTATTAATAGAATCAGGAAAATATTACATAACTCAGTTATATAGAGCATATTACGACAGTAGCGGAAGAATAGCAGACACTGGAGCAACAACAAATACAACAGCAAATGCAACTATTGTTGTAGGGTGTGATATAGATAGAAAAAACAATAATAATGATAATCTTAAAATATACAATAGAATGGCTTCTAGGACTTCTACTGCGGATTGTTCAGCATATACAACAAATACAAATGCTATTAATATGATTATTAAAAGTGGAACTATTGGAGTTGATTTCTTTAATAGTGCAAGTACATCAGATTCTAGTGATAGAAACTATGCAGGAATATATGTTGGTGGGCATGGTACAACAGGTGGTTATGATAAATCTGATAGGTATTTACTTGTTGAAGGAGGAAATATTGCTAATATAATTGGTGGACTAAAAGTAAGTGAAGCTGATATGTTTAAAACTTATATGTATGTAAAAAGCGGAAATGTTATAAACATTACTGGTGGAGCTGGATATACGCATACATATGGGGACAGGATAATACAAGTGACAGGAGGATACATAAAATATAGTATTAGCGGAGGATCAAATGGTGTTGCAGCAAGTTCAGATACAAATAATGGACAATTAACAGGAACTTCTCTAATTTATATTGGTGGTAATGCTCAAATTGGAGCATCTTCTACAATAGATTCAAATGGTAATGAAACTGTTAGTGTAACAAACTCTAATGAGACATTGTATGGAGTTAGTGCAGGATGTGTTTGTGGTGGTGCAAATGGAAATTCTAGTTACGCAGGTCAAACAGATGCTTCATATATAATAATTGATGGAAATGCAATAATCCATAATAATGTATTTGGAGGAGGTAATTATGGAATAATTGGCTCAACAAATATTAAAGGACCTGATTTGGTTAAATTTAATGATGAAACATCTAATTTTACTACAGATACAGAATATTTAATTACTACTTCATCATCAGGCGAAAATGGACTTACAATAAGCGGAAGTAGTTTAGGAAATGAATCAATAACAACTGCATCAAAACCAAGTGATTCATCCAAATGGATATTTGAACAATCTAGTGGAAATAAATATTATATAAAAAATGCAGAAACGGGACAATATTTATATATAAGTAGTACAAGTGGATCTTGGCGGTACATATACTTCAAATGTTACATTAAGCACAAGTAACAAGACAGAATTTATTGTTCAAGGGTCTAGTACTAAGACAATTACATATGAATATACAACCTCAAGCTGGTGGGGAGGAAATCAAACATATACATTATATTTAGGCTATGATTCTGGATGGGAGGTTTCAAATAGTAATTATATTGAGAGTAATTTACATTTGCTAACATATGAGTTACTTCCATCAGGAGAAATAACAGAAGATGTAACTACTTTAGTTAATATTAATGTTTTTGGAGGAAATGTTGTTAATAACATCTATGGAGGTGCTAATCAAAATAACATATATGGAACAGTTGATATTGATATAGAAAATGGTGTTATAAATGGAGTTGTTTATGGTGGTTCAAATATAAAAGGAACTGTTTCAGGTTCTGTATTAATGGATATAACAGGAGGACAACTAGGTACATTATATAATGATAGTGCATTTGGAGGAGGCCTTGGTTCAGAGACTAATGTTAAAGGTAGGGTTTTATTAAATATAAAAGAAACTAAAAATAATTTAAATATATATGGAAATATATATGGTGGGAGCTCACTTGGAACAATAAGTGGAAATGTTGATATTAATGTTCAGGATTTACCAAACACTGCAAATACACTTTTTTTAGAAAGTAGTTTATTTGGTGGAGGAAAAGGAGACAACAATACAGCAGCATTAGTAAATGGAAATGTAACAATAAATGTAGATGGATGCAATTTAGAAAAGTGTAGTGTATTTGGTGGAAGTGATATAAATGGTGTAATTAGTGGTACAATTACAGTAAATATTGGAAAAACATATAAATCGACAATATATTCAGTATATGGAGGAGGAAATGAGGCTTCAATAAATACAGATACTCAAGGTGTATTTGTGTATATATTGTCAAATGCAAATATAACAAATGCCTTTAATGGTGGAAAATCTGCAGATTTACTTTCAACTGGAGAAGAAGATACAACAAGGGCAATATTTTTACAAGGAGGAACTGTAGAAAATCTTTTTGGAGGTTCAGATTCATCAGGAACTGTAACAGCAAGTCATGTTTATATTGAGTCAGGAAATGTATCAAATGCATATGGAGGAAATAACTTAGGAGGAACTACAATATCATCAAATGTAATTACAACAGGAGGAACAATTAGATATATATTTGGAGGAGGAAACCAAGCAGGTGTAACAACTACAAATGTTCAAACAAATGGTGGCAATATTGGATTTGTGTTTGGCGGTTCTAATACAAGTGGAGATGTAAATGAAAGTTTTGTAACAACAAATGATTCTAGTGATGTAAATTTAAATAATGGAGTAACTATGACTGTAACTACAACAGCGTCAAAGGCTCAAAGTTGGCAAAGTACAACATATCCGACTTTTGCAAAAATAAGTGTAGTATTTAAAAATAATACATCAAAAACAATAGAAACATGGAAGGCAAATGTATTTGCACCAGAATCAGTTTTACTTAATAATTATTCACAATCAGATATACAAGTAAATAATGGAGTATATACATTAACAGAAAAAAATAGATATTGGGGAAATAATACTATATCAGCTGGAGGTACTTATAGTTTAGAACTCGAAATATTAACTATGCAAAGTGTAGAGGGATTTTCAGTAGGATATGGAATTGAAGGAAAAGATAGTAGTGGAAATTCGGTAAATTATACAAAATCTATTATTGGAACTGTATATGGTGGAAACAATCAAGGTGGAATGACTCAAACCACAAATGTTACAATAAATGGTGGAGGAGTTCAAGATGTATATGGAGGAGGAAACCAAGCTATAAGCAATGTAACAAATGTTAATATAAATGGTGAAGTTCAAAAAAGAGTATTTGGAGGAGGAAACCAAGCAGGTGTTAATACAAATACAAATGTAACTCTTTCAGGTGGAAATGTAGCAGATAATGTATATGGCGGTGGAAATGAAGGAACTGTTACAGGAAATACATATGTTAGAGTTAAAAATTCTACTTTAAATAACAGTTTATATGCAGGTGGAAATGGTGTATCAGCAATAGTATATGGAAATACTAATTTAATAATGGAAGGAAACAATAATGTAACAAATAATGTATTTGGAGGAGGAAATCAAGCAGCAACAGGAACAGAAAGTAATAATAATTCTAAAAGTACAGTAAATATTGTTGGTGCAACTGTAGGAAAAAATGTATATGGAGGAGCTAATACATCTGTTGTATATGGTACAACTCAAACAAATATTGGATATGATGCAGTAAATGATACTTCTCTTGAAATTGGAGACATTGAAATTAGTGGAACAGTATTTGGCGGAGGGGAAGCAAATGCTTCAGGTTCAGAAGTATATGACTTTTCATTTATAAGTGTAACAAAAGGAATTGATATAAAGATTGATGGAAATGGACATACAAAACTTTCTATAAAAGGTAGTATTTTTGGTTCAGGAAATGCATCAAGTACAAGTGGTAAGAGTTATATAGATATAAAAAATTATGGAACAGCAGATAATCCACAAAGTAATATATCAATTCAGAGAGCGAATTGTGCAACAATAAGTAATTCTGCAATATCACTATCAGGAACAACAGACAGAACAAATGAATATTCATCAGTATTTTTCTCATTAAGTAGGGTTGATCAAGTTAAATTAAAAAATAATTCAATTTTATACTTATGTAATGGAGCAAACTTATTAAAAAAATTAGATAGTATGGTTGATGTTAATGGTACAGAAGAAACTGCTAAGGTTACTATAAATCCTGATACAGGAGATATCAATGAGAAAAATGTTGATAACAGAATATATATGCTAGAGGGAAAGAATTTAAATGTTGCAACAAATGAGCAAGCAACAGCTTATGGACAAGTTCATGGTATGTTTTTCCTTGGATTATTTACAAATAGAACTAATCCAAGTACAAGTACAGGATTTTATCATCAAGGATATAATAATGGAGATGAAATAACAAATGCAGGAACATTTTCATCAAATTCATATGTTATGGCTCAACATATGACAGAACATGATATTTCAATAGATGGATTTTATACAAATTATAATGAAGAAGGAAAAATAAAAGTAAATTATATAGATACAACCCCAAAAGATGATGTATATTATATTTGGCTTGTTGGAGAAGAATTAGATGTTACAAAATTTGAAGTATCATTAACAGCTTCAAAATATGCAACATTAGGAACATATGAGTTATTATTACAAGGCTTTTCTGATCCTAATTTAAAATTTACACTAAATGGATTTTCAGCAGGTCTTGCAAATGGAATATCATTAGTAGATCCAGATGAGATTAAGGCTATAGAGCCAGATGACGAAAAAGCTAATAGTGTATATGGTTTAACTATGAAGACAGGAAATGTTGGATGGCAGACTAAAGGAACAACTAAATTTTTAACTCACAATGGAGGTTCATATATAGGGCAAAATGATTATGATAAAGACAATTCATCATATACACCAACATTAAATTTATGTTTTTACCATTCAGAGAATTTAACTATAAAACAAGCTTTAGGAGATGTAAGAATAAGATTGCAAGTACTGAAACCAATAGATGATTTAAATTATGAATTGTCATATATTGATATAATAATTACTTTATCAAGTGCATTATATCAAAATGATTTCTATGAAGCAGCAATTACTCCAGGTCAAGAATATGGATTGTTTACGACTACAGATACAACAATAACAAGTAAAAGTGCATTTTCTACTTATTATTCATTATATGTTGAAGATTTTTCTAACAGTAAATATGCAAGGGATTACAATACATATAGTAGAGTATTAGTGTCAAGAGATTCAGATAATTTACCATATGTTTTCCCAGAAAACACAAAATTAACTATGCTTGATATGGTAACAAACAAATACTATTATTATATTGTTACAGCACAAGATGTTTTAAACAATAAATATGAATATAATTTATCAGATTTTATTGCAATGGGAAGCAGTGATAATAAGTTTGAAGAAACAGAGGCAAATGAATTATATTATAATACAGAAAAAGATTTAATATATGAAAACTTTATATTTCATATAAATTTTGTAGATAGTAGTATAGAAAATGATATACAAAATAATTCATTATTAATGGAATTAAGAGACAGTGAAGGACAGACTTTAATAGGAGTCTTAGGAATTCAAAGAGACAGCATGGTATATACTGTGTATAATGGAAAGAGTGCAACAATAGAATTAGATGGAGAATTGACACCAGAAACATTATATTTAGGAAAAATATTAAATTTAAATGTAATTACAACATTTACCCAAACAGTAATAGATTCAAAAACAATTTATGATACACAATATTTTGACCAGAAATTAGGAATAAAAATTAGTATATATGATAATAATGGCAACCGTTTAAGCTTAGACAGTTTATTTGGAGTTAATTTTGAACTTAATGGTAAAAGATATTATCCAAGAGTTGATGGAACAACAAGAATATGTATTGCAGAAAAAGTAACAGATGTATTAGCAAAAATAAAAATGAATACATCTGGAAATGATACTTTGGCAACAGGAGATTATAGGATAGAAATAGAATCATTTGGTTCGCCAGATGGAATTTATTATGGATTAACCGCTTCTGATAAAATAGATTTAAATGTAAGAATAATAAATTCTGCATATGGATTAAAAGTAACTACCATGAATACTAATAAGATTATCAACAAAGATACAGGGATAAATGAGAACAAAAGTGATACATTGGTTAGTGTAGTTGAATATTCATCAAGATTATCAAATCCTAATATAAGAGTAGCATTATACAGAAGAAATTATACAGAAGAATATTCACAAAATTATACACTGGTTGATTTTAAAGATTATACATCAAGTGTGTTGACAGAAACAAGTAAAGAAAAGGAATATTTAATGTCAACAACACCATCAGCAACAACAACAAATTATTATAAAATAAAAACAGATTTAATTACAGGAACATATAAGCTTGTATATAAATTATATGATGGAGATACTTATGTAGGAGAGGCGTTTGACTATATAGTTATTAAATAATAATATGTAAAAAGAAAGGAAGAATATGAAATACGATATTGATTCAATAAATAAAAGAAAAAAAAATATAGAAATTATTCAAAAAATATTAGAGATAGTTTTAATTATTATTATTTATAATATGATATTAACTTTCATTTCTTCTAACAATTTAAATAATGGAATTGGACTATTTGGATATAAAGCTTGTATTATAACATCAAGCAGTATGGAACCAACAATTTATTATGGAGATGTAGTAATTATAAAAGAATGTAAAGAGTCAGATTTGCAAACAGGTGATGTAATAACCTTTAAACAAAAACAAGAGGTTATTACACACCGTATTCTAAAAATTGAAGATGATTTGCAAACTTCAGAAAAAACATATATAACAAAAGGAGATAATAATAATACGGAAGATACTGAAAAAGTAACATATTCTAAAATAGCAGGAAAATGTGTTTTAACAATTCCACACTTAGGAAAGATTATACTAATGCTTGACAGTAAAATAATAGTTTTAGTCATTATTCTTATAATATTAATTTTGAGTTTTTATAAAATACAAAAATACGAAAAAATGGAAAATAGGAGAGAAAAAAAGAAAATTGAAGAAAATAAAAAAGGGAAAAATTAAATTTCTACAAAAAGTTAAATTTAAAAAAGTAATAATAAGTTTCATATATGTAATTATAATGATATGTATTTTATATAATATATTATTTTTGATAAATACATCTATATCTAAAAAAGAGTATTTTAAATTATATGGATTTAGTTTCTTCTGTATGAAAACAAATTTAATGGAACAGGATATAAGCAAAAATGATTTAATTATTATTAAGGAAGCAGATTCTGAAGATTTACAAAATAATGATATTATTGCATATGATATAAATGGAAAAGTTAGAATAAACAAGATTGTATATTATGAACAAAATCAATACACAACAAAATCTAATAAAAATTACTACCCTGATATTGAAACAATAACAGCTAGTCAAATTGTAGGAAAAAAGATTGCTAACATACCTTTTTTGGGAGTAATATTAGAATTGTTGCAGTCAAAAACAGTAAGTATTTTTACTCTGGTATTTTTGATTTTTACTTTTTGGTATAATAGATATATGTACTTAAGAAGAAATGAAAGAAACAAAAAAAGGAAAAAATTGATAAAATTGTAATAGATAAAGAAAGGGAAAAGAAATGTTATTTGCAGGACCAGGAGAATACCAACCATGTGAAATGTTTTCAACAGGACATTTTGAACTAATGATTATAACAATATTTGGAATAATAGTAGCACTAAAAAATACGATGAATAAGACTAAACAAGAGGTAAAAAAAATTATCAAAGAGTGCACAATAACAATGTGGATTTTAGAAGTAATAATGATAGCATTTAAGCTATCAACAGGAGATGTAAAAAATTTAAATAATTATGTTCCATTGTACTATTGTAGTTTATTATTATATGCAGGAATGTTAAGTTCGTTTGCAAAAAATAAACTCAAAAGAATAGGTGATGTATTTTTAGCCACAGGAGGTATAATTGGTGGAATTGTTTTTATGATATTTCCAACAACATCATTACCAGAATATCCAATGTTACATATAGTCAGTTTACATAGTTTCTTGTTTCACGGAACAATGGTATATTTGGGATTATTGATAAATGTAACACATTATATAAATTTAGAGTTATCAGATATAAAATATTATGCCATTCTTGTAGGAGTTGTTTGTGTAGTAGCATATGCTATAAATAAAATATTTGATAGTAATTTGATGTTTATTTCAAAAAATTTTCCTGGAACACCAGTAGAAATTTTATATAATGCAACAGGCAAATTTTTTACACCAGTGATATCTATTGCTCAAATGACATTACCGTTTTATATTGTGTATGGAATTAAACCATTAATAGGGCAAAAACGGAACCGACCCCAAATGTCCCTAAGGGCAAAAATGGAACCGACCCCAAATTGCCCTAAGAAATAAGGAGGATGAGATGGAAAAATTAGTTTTAATAGATGGTAATAGTATAATGAATAGAGCATTTTATGGAATAATGGGAAGTAAAATGTTAACAACGAAAGATGGAAAATATACAAATGCAATATATGGATTTTTAGCAATTATGTTTAAGATTTTAGATGACATAAAACCTCAATATTTGGCTGTAGCATTTGATTTAAAAGGTCCAACAGCAAGACATGAGCTATACAAAGAGTACAAAGCTAACCGTCATGGAATGCCAGAAGAATTAGCAGAACAAATGCCTGTAATTAAAGAAATTTTAAAAGCTATGAATATAGATGTAATAGAAAAGCAGGGATATGAGGGAGATGACATATTGGGAACACTTGCAAAATATGGAGAGAAACAAGGTCTTGAAGTTACTATTCTTTCAGGAGATAGAGATACATTCCAACTTGCAAGTGATCATATAACAATAAGAATTCCTAGAACTAAAGCTGGAAAAACAGAAACTGATGATTACAATAGAAAAAAAGTTTTAGAAGAATATGGAATTGAACCAGAACAATTAATAGAAGTTAAAGCATTGCAAGGAGATGCATCTGATAATATTCCAGGTGTTCCAGGAGTAGGGCCTAAAACAGCAATTTCATTAATACAAAGATATGGCACAGTAGATGAATTGTATAGAAAAATAGAAAATGGAGAAGACGATTTAAAGGGAAAGCAAAGGGAAAACATAGTAAATAATAAAGATATGGCTGAGATTTCTAGAAAGTTGGGAGAGATAAATACAAATGTACCAATAGAAGATACCTTAGAACAAATAAAATTGGAAGAGTGGGACAAGCCTAAAGTATTAGAGATATTTGAAGAACTAAGATTTAATAGATATATAGATAAATTTGGGCTAAGAAATGCTTCATGTGTTGATGGTACAAATGCTATTGAAAATTCAAAAGAAAAGCATTTCGAGATTGAACAAACAACAAAGATTCCAGATTTAAAGCAAGAAGGAAAATTGTATTATTACTTAGAAACAAGAGAAAATAAAGACTCACAAAATATAATAAAAAAAGAGATAATAGGAATAAGTATATATTTAAATAATAAAATATACTATATACTTTCACATGAGGGATTTGAAGAACAACTGAAAGAATTATTTGAAGATGAAAATATTGAAAAATATGGGTATGATTTAGCACAGGATTATATTTTACTTAAACAAATAGGTATAACAATGCAAAATATAGTATATGATGCAAAAATAGCTTCATATATATTAAATCCAACAAGTAAATATACAATGAATGTGATTGCAAGAGATTATTTAGAAATAGACAATGCAGAATACTTACAAAGTCAAGGGACAAAGGATGTTGATAATGTACAAACATCATTATTTGACATTGGAGGAGATAATATACAAGAAAGTGAAAGTAAGAAGATTGAAAATTGTTTATATGCAGAAGAGGTTTATAAACTAGCAGAAGTAACAATGAAGAAGTTAGAAGAGATAGATGCACTTGAGTTATTTAAAAATATAGATATGCCAACAGTGCAGGTGCTAGCAGAAATGCAATGGAATGGAATGTATGTTGATTTGCAGGAGTTAGAGAGTTATGGAAAATCATTAAAAGATAAATTGGAGATATTAACTAAAGAAATATATAATCTTTGTGATGAAGAATTTAATATTAATTCAACAAAACAATTAGGAGAGATTTTGTTTGAAAAGCTTAAACTAACAGTTGTTAAAAAGACAAAAAGTGGTTATTCAACAGATGTGGATGTTTTAGAAAAAATAAAAGATGAACATCCTGTAATAGAAAAGATATTGGAATATAGACAATTAATGAAATTGAATTCAACATATGTAGAAGGAATGAAACCATATATAAATAATAAGACTAATAGAATACACTCATTTTTTCATCAAACAATAACTGCTACAGGTAGAATAAGTTCAACAGAGCCAAACCTTCAAAATATACCAACAAGATTTGAACTTGGAAAGCAATTAAGAAAAGTATTTAAACCAGCAGAAGGATGTTTATATATTGATGCAGATTATTCACAAATAGAACTAAGAGTATTAGCTCATATATCAAATGATGAACATATGGTACAGGCATTTATAAATGGAGAAGATATTCACAAACAAGCAGCTTCTAAGGTATTTAATACTCCAATGGATGAGGTTACAAAAGAACAAAGAAGTAATGCTAAGGCTGTAAACTTTGGAATTGTTTATGGAATTAGTGATTTTGGGTTGGGAGAGCAACTTCAAATATCAAGAAAAAAGGCTAAACAATATATAGAGCAGTATTTGGAACAGTATTCTGGAATAAAACAGTTTATGATAGATATTGTGGAACAGGCAAAAGAAAAAGGATATGTAGAAACATTATTTAAAAGAAGAAGATATATACCAGAGTTAAAGTCTAATAATTATATGGTGCGTCAATTTGGTAGTAGAGCGGCAATGAATACTCCAATTCAAGGAACAGCGGCAGATATTATGAAAATTGCTATGATAGATGTTTTTAGAGAGTTGAAAAATCGAGATATGAAGTCAAAGATTGTGCTTCAAGTTCATGATGAAATGATGATTGAAGCTCCTTTAGAAGAGGTTGAAGATGTTAAAGAGATATTACAAAAGTGTATGGAAAATGCTTGTAAGTTAAATGTACCGTTAATTGCTGAAGTGTCTGAGGCTACTAATTGGTATGATTGTAAATGACATAGGGCAAACTCATGCGGGGGACATATGGGGGCGGTTCCATTTTTGACCTGGGCAATTTGGGGTCGGTTCCGTTTGGTCCCAAGGGTAATTCGGGGTCGGTTCCTTTTTTGCCCTTTTATTATATAGCTAATTTATTAATATTAAATATAAACTTTGCATTACATTCCCTCGATTCATTACGAAACTT
>ERZ825670.1318-NODE-1318-length-27800-cov-5.863831_pt1 | contig 27800 bp, 4 predicted proteins | sample MGYA00519929_ERZ825670 | MGnify/ENA primary metagenome ERZ825670 (study PRJEB31778, sample SAMEA3449207) | human gut metagenome | biome: human gut; feature: human-associated habitat; material: faeces | place: United Kingdom | collected 2010/2012 ...
CATTGCTCTATATCCACAGTTTGCAAACATATAGCTCATATCTGTTGCACTACTTGTGTCAAATTTATCTCCTAAGTCTAAACTTGTCATTTCTGATTCTCCACAGCTAGTAAACATACTCTGCATATCTGTCACATTGCTTGTATCAAATTTGTCTCCTAAGTTTAAACTTGTCATTGCTGTATATCCACAATGATTAAACATATGTCCCATATTTGTTACATTACTTGTATCAAATTTATCTCCTAAGTTTAGGTTTGCCATTGCTCTATATCCACAGTTTGCAAACATATAGCTCATATCTGTTGCACTACTTACATTTAGTAAATTAATATTTGTTATTGTTTCTGTTGCTGTACATATATCTGCATATCCAATATAACTAAATAAACTACCTGCATCTTGATTTGCAAATATTTCATCATTACTTCCAATATATACTTTTAATGCTCCATTTGCTTGTGTTTCATACCATGCTATTATTGATTTATCTTGTATTTCTGATACATCCCATGCTGTACTGTCAACATATGCTCCTGTTGTTTCATTAAACACAGTTTCTGGTATATTTGAAACAAATGTTATATTTTCAATATTTTGTCTTTGTATTGTATCATTTCCTAAAAATGACGAATTGCTCTCTACAGATATTTTTACCATATCGTCATCAGCACTAATAACATAATCACTTTCTATTGCTGATATTAAAACATTATAAACAATCAAATCTGTTGCCTTATTAGTATTTCCAGACTTATCTGTCATAGCACCTGGTTGAATTTGAATCTTCATTTGATTAGCATCTTGAGCCCAGCCCTTAATAGTAAGAGTATATTGGTCTCCAATTCTAGTTCCACTTGAGCTATTAACCTCTGTAACTGTGCTATCAACTGTAACTGTAACACTTCCATCAGTAACCTCTGTTCCATTTACAAATACTTTTACTTTATCAGCTGTTAAAGAACTACTGTCATAATATTTATCTGTTCCTTTAACTGTAATTGTTGCTGTAGAAGTAGTTTTATCTGTTGGGTCAAATGCATATGCTGATGAACTTACTTTCTCCCATATTGGGTCAACAACGTCAACTACTTGTGAATCATCCGGAATTGTTCCACCTGGAATATCTATTCCTGATGTAATTGTTACTGCATCATTTTCATTTGGATTAGTAGATGTTCCTTTAGGTCCTTTATCAGTTGCAACTCCTTGTGGTATTGCCACTGTAATTACACCACTATAATCTAAGTATTGTCCATTTTGTTTTATTTGTAATTGTTCCAAATTAGATAATGTTAATGTATATCTATATCCAATTAATGTATTAGCCACTCCATTTACAGTTTTTCTAACTTCTGTAGATGTTAATGTTTTAACTACACCAGCTGTGTCTGCTGAGGCTGTTGCGTTTTTCCAAGTTGGCTCTTCTCCATCTATTAATATATCTAAATCATTTATTGTCAATGTACTATTTGCAAAATTCCTATCAGTTATTTCAAATACCATCTTAAATGTCTTACCTTGATAATCTATATCTCCAGGAACTGCTTGTGATGATACACCATATTTATATGTTACATCTGGTTTTATAAAGTCTACAAATTCTTTTGTAGTATCTTGTTCATCTCCTGTAAGTTCTGTTTCTAGATTTCCTGTTCCGCTTGTATCTAGTGCTGTATCTGCATCAACTTTAAGTGATAATTCTCCACTCCATGTTGTGTATTCTCCATATACTGCTGATGTTCTTGGATTTTTAAAGTTTGATAATTTTAATGTATATCTATATCCAACTAAGTGATTTCCATTTCCGCCTATATTATCTGTTAATGTCTCGATATTTACTATTTCTTTAAATATCTTACCAGAATTATTTGCTTGTTCTTCTGCTGTTGATGGTTTTGTTATACTTTCTACCTCTTCTCCATCTATTAATACATGTATTTTTGAGGTCTCTGTTGTACTTATTGCTGATGTATCTAAATACTTGTCTACAACATCAAATACTATTGTTTGAGTTGAATTTTCTACATTTGTTGCATCTACATTAGTTTCGCTTGATACTTGTATTACTTCTGGTCTTAATGTGTCTATATGTTCTAGTTCAATAGGATATTCTGGATTTTTATTTCCATAATTATCTTCTATTGTATTTGCTGGTATTACAAGTCTCATTGTTCCACTATATTCTCTATATGGTCTTCCTGTTGCTGGATTTGTATTATATTTAGCTCTTTCTGCAAAGAATGATTCATCAGTTTCTTTTATTCCTGATAGAGTAAGTTTATAATGTACTCCATATGTTACTTGTTGTTGTACTCCATTTACTGTTCTTGTTTCTTTTAAGTCTTCAACTTTTGTTAGAGTTTTTGTAACTTCTGTTGTACTTCCTTCTGCTGTAATATTTATTCCATCAACCCATAATTGAATTTGTTCTGCTGTTAATGTATCTTGTTTGTAGTATTTATCTGTTCCATAAATGTCCATAGATACTGATATTTCTCCTGTAGTTGGATTTATTGTTTTTTCTATGTCTCCATTTAATTTCCAGATTGGGTCTACAACGTCAACTATCTGTTCTGTATTATGGTTTGGATCATTTTCTGGGTCGTCTATTCCTATTGTGATTGTTTTTGCTAAGTTTTTATTTCCTGATAAGTCTGCTATTTTATTTGCTGGAATAGTTATTGATACTGGTCCACTGTAATCATTGTATGGGGCTCCTGTTGTTCTTGGTAAGTTTTTGATTACTAATGTGTATTTTGTTCCAATTCTATTTCCGTCTGCATCATTGTAAGCTTCTTCTGTGAACGTGTTTGTTCCATCATCTGAAACAATTTGCTCTCCATCAACTCTTATGTCTAGGTCAGACAACGCTAGACTACTGTTTGCATTGTCAAAATATTTGTCTGCTACGTAGAATATTGTTGTTAATGTCTTTCCTGTGTAGTCTATCGTTGTTTCTGAGTATTCATAAGTGAATTCTGGTTCTATAAAGTCTGTAAACATTGTTCCATTTGTGTTATGGTCTGTGTCTGCATCTTTGTATAGTACATCTATCCAGTTTCCTGTTTCGTCTGTTTCCATCATGTTTTGGTTTCCATATTCATCTGTTAATACATTTGCTGTGTATGTGCTTGTGTCTTCTCCTCTTCCGCCTATTTTTATTGATATGTTACCACTCCATTCGCTGAATTTTTTGATGTTTCCGTCTGCATCTAGTTGTCTTGTTGCTTCTTCAAGATTTGATAGTGTTATTGTGTGTGTTATTTCTGCTTGGTTTGATGCTGATGGACTTGCTGATGATATTGCTACTTGTATTGATGGTGTTTCTCCTTCGTCTATTACTCCATTTCCATTTCTGTCTCCATCTTGTACTCCATTGATGTATACTGTTATGTCTTCTGGACTTAGTGTTGATGTTACATTGCTGTTGTAGTTGATGTTTACTCCTCCTATTGCTTGTGTTTTGCTTGCATTTCCTTTTACTGTTACACTTAGTGTTTCGTTTGTTTCGTCTATTGCACTTGATACTTTTGTCCATCCTGGTTTGTAGATTGGGTTTATCGTTCCTCTTGTTCCACCTCTAGTCCAGTTACCATTTTGATATACACGTTCTATATATTCTATTGTTGTTGTTGAATCTGCTCCTAATTTTAAGTGCGTAAGGTCTTTATATATTGTTTCTGGTGCATATATTATTGCTCCTGATTTTCCACAGTCTGTTATAAAGTCTGTGTTTGTGTCTGCGATTTTTGTAAATTTAGGTCCTAGGTCTAAACTTGTCATTGCTGTATATCCACATGAAGAGAACATGTCGCTCATATTTATTACATTGCTTGTATCAAATTTGTCTCCTAAGTCTAAACTTGTCATTGCTGTATATCCACATCTATCGAACATACCATTCATACTTGTTACATTACTTGTATCAAATTTATCCCCTAGGTCTAAACTTGTCATTGCTGTATATCCACAACCCATGAACATACTTGACATATTTGTTACATTACTTGTGTCAAATTTTTCTCCTAGTTCTAAACTTGTCATTGCTGTGCTTCCACAACCCATGAACATTTCACTCATATTTGTTACATTACTTGTATCAAATTTATTTCCTATGTCTAAACTTGTCATTGCTATATATCCACATTGAAGAAACATACCTTGCATGTCTGTAACATTACTTGTATCAAATTTATCTCCTAAATCTAAACTTGTCATTGCTGTATATCCACAAGAAAAAAACATACTGTACATACCAATTACATTACTTGTATCAAATTTGTCTCCTAACTCTAAACTTGTCATTGCTATATATCCACATCTAGAAAACATAAGTTGCATGCCTGTAACATTACTTGTATCAAATTTATCTCCTAAGTCTAAACTTGTCATTGCTGCATATCCACAATCTCTGAACATACAGTACATACTTGTTACACTACTTACATTTAATAAATTAATATTTGTTATTGTTTCTGTTGCTGTACATATATTTGCATATCCTATACTGTTAAATAAATATCTTGAATTTTGATTTGCAAATATTTCATCATTGCTTCCAATATATACTTTTAATGCTCCACTTGCTTGTGTTTCATACCATGCTATTATTGATTTATCTTGTCTTGCTGATACATCCCATGCTGTACTATCAACATATTGTCCTGTTGTTTCATTAAACACTGTTTCTGGTATATTTGAAACAAATGTTACATTTTCAATGTTTTGTCTTTGTATTGTACTATTTCCTAAAAACGCACTTGTTTGTTCTGTTTCTGTTGCTGCACTTATCAAAACATTATAAACCATCAAGTCTGTAACCTTATTACCATTTCCAGACTCATCTATAATAGTTCCAGCAGGTAATTGTACTTTAATTTGGTTAGCATCTTGAGCCCAGCCCTTAATTGTAAGAGTATATTGAACTCCATACTGTTTAGTAACAGTTGTATCTTTACCAAACTCTTTTCGTTGTTCTTCCAATGATGTTGCTTCACTTAAAGTCTTTGTAACTGTAGACGTTACATCTGTTCCATCTACAAATACTTTTATATTATTACTTGTCAATGTACTATTTGCAAAATAACTATCAGTTCCTTTAAATGTAACTGTTGCTATTGAAGTTGTTTTATCTGTTGGGTCAAATGCATATGCTGATGAGCTTATCTTTTGCCATATTGGGTCAACAACATCAACCGCTTGAGCATCATCTGGTGTTGTTCCACCTGGGATGTTAATACCAGATGTTATTGTTGTTGCAACATTTCCATTTTGTGTTCCGTCAACTGTTCTATCTAGCACCTTATTTCCTTCAACTGCCACTGTAATTACACCACTGTAGTCTGCTGTTTTAAATCCTTCTTTAACTTCTAGTTGCTCTAAGTTTGAAATTGTTAATGTATATGTGTGTCCAATTAGTAAGTTTGAAACTGTTTCAATATTTCCTGATGTATTTGTAATTGCTACATTTTGTGCTTTTAATTCTTCATCTTGTAATGATATTGTTACAGGCTCATTTTTCAAGTTGTAAATTATTGCATTTCCATCTGCATCTAATTGGCCATTTTCCATATTTATTGTTAAGTCATCAAATGTTAATTTTCCAGAAGTATAATATTTGTCTGTTACTGTAAATGTCATTGTGTATGTTTTTCCAGACTTATTAATGTCTGTTGATTGATGTACATATTTTATGTCTGGATTGATAAAGTCTACAAAGTCTCCTTGTATTGTTTTTGCATCATTTGTGTTTGGATTGTTTCCATCGCCTTTTGGTCCTTTATCTTTTACTGCATTTCCTGCAATTTCGATTGAAACTGTACCACTCCAATCTTTGTAGTTTTTAGCATTTCTTGCCTTTTCAAAGTCTGATAATACTAATGTGTATGTGTGTCCTACTACAACATTTTCTCTTGTACTGTCTGTTATTTCTGTATTTGTTAGGTTTGCTGTAAGTTCTGTTGTTTCTACTCCATCTACAAATACTCTTATGTCTTCCATTGTTATTGGGTCTGTTGTGTCTAAGTATTTGTCTGTTGCTGTAAATACTATTGTTTCTGTTTTTGCTGTTTCGTCTTTTGTTGCTGAGATTTTTTCTATTTCTGGTTTTATGAAGTCTACATATCCTAGTTCGAATTCTTGCTCTTTGCTTGTGTTTGAGTGTCCGTCGGTTCTTGTTATTGTGTCAGTATTGTTTGTTGCTGAACCTTCTGCTATTGCCCAACAGTTGTATGTTTGGTCTCCTCCATATGTGTCCATGTTTCCACCTGTAAGTGTTTTTGTTCCAGTTTTTTGTGAATTGAATAGGACGTCAGATGATAGAGTAACTAGGATGCGGACTCCCAACCCGTACCCAGCTGTTGCCATAGTCCTTCGAAAACTTGGGTCAAATCTCGAAATGCAACTTGCATTTGTAGAATGTTGCACAGCTTCGCACAAGTAGTAGCTAAGTCCTGGGTCGATTATGTTTTGATATTTCTGGAACTTTCCATCATCGTAAATTTGGTCAAACGCACCATTATACGAAAGCATATCATCCGAATAATAGTTTTCATTTACATATTTGTAATACCACTCACATAATATATCCTCATTCAAAACCCATGCATCATTAGCAAATTGCAATGAATTCACATAATCTCTCCAATTTCGTGTGCAAAAATCATTCATCGAATGTCCATCAGTCGGAGTTGTTAATGCGGTTTTGTAGTCCAGACCACCTGTAAGAACATACTCGCTCCAAAAACCGTAGTCTAGCTCATCAACATGACCGTATCGCTCAGGTGCACCAGCCGAAACTAACTTCACTATATTTTCCTCAACGTCAAACACTCTCCAACCTGATATTGAATTTCCCGATTCATCTTTTACATCTCCTCCAATAGTTCCATTTCTACTTGAGTTTGCTGGAAATCCCCCGAACTGAAAGGCTTTTTGGGGCCATTCTGTACTTCCATTCGCTGTCTGTAAGTTAGTTTTTAATCCTGTCTGTATTCCATTTATCTCCTCTTCTGTCCATGTTCCTGCATCATAATTTACAAAGTCTCCTATATGCAATCCATCTGCATTTGTACCATCTGCATCAAATAATACTGATGGACTTACACTATTTGGTCCTGAAGCATCGTCTGTTACAGTTCCAGCTGCAACTTTTATTTTTACTGTACCACTATATTCTAAGAAGCTCTTTCCAGACTGTCTTGCAGCCTCTTCGAAATTATCTAATGTTAAAGTATATTTAATCTCTTTCAAACCTGTAGTTTCATTTGTAGAGAATGTTGGTTCATTCAATGCTTTAGTTATAACTGTATTTGCATTTGTGTCTCCATCTACAGAAACTGTTATATCATTTGTTGTCAATGTACTATTTTGTACCCCTGTTAGGTATTTATCTGTTGCAATCAAATCTGCTGTTACTTTCTTATTTGTTTCATCAATATTGATATTTTCAACCTTCCAGATTGGGTCAACTACGTCAACTATTACTGCTGAGTCATCTCCATCTCCTGTTGTTGGGTCATCAATACCTACTGTAATTGTCTTAGCCACATTTGCATTTCCAGATTTATCTGTAATTATATTTGCAGGGAAGGCTAGTGTCATTACACCACTATAATCGCCTCCACTGCCTTGGTCTAAGTTAGTAAGTACAAGTTGATATCTCTCTCCAACCTTTTTTGATGTTCCATTTACTGTTGCAGTTAAGTCATCTATTTTTGTTAAAGTTTTTGTTGCATTTGTTGGTGTTGTACCATCAAATGTTACATCTATATTGCTTGCTGTTGTATCTGTTGTAAGTGCTGATTCATTAAAATATTTATCAGTTACATCAAATACAACTGTTACTGTTTTTGTATCATGGTCTATTATTGTATTTAAATATTCATAAGTAAATTCTGGTTTTATAAAATCCTCAAACATTGTTCCATCAGTATTATGGTCTGTATCTTCATCTTTGAATTTTACATCTATCCAGCTTCCTGTAGCATCTGTTTCCATCATATTTTGATTTCCATAAACATCTTTTAAAACATTTGCTGTATATGTGCTTGTGGCTTCTCCTCTTCCGCCTATCTTTATTGCTATATTACCACTCCACTCTTTAAAGTTCTTTCCACTTTGACGTAATGTTTCTTCAAAATTTGATAATGTTATTGTATGTGTTATTTCTGCACTTGTTGCTGATGGACTTGCTGATGTTACCGCTTTTGTTATACTTGGTGTTTCTCCTTCATCAAGTACTCCATTTTTGTTTGTATCTCCATCTAGTTCTCCATCTATATATACATACACATTACTTGGTGTAAGTGCTGATGTTACATCACTGTTGTAATTTATATTTACTCCATTTATTGTTTGTGTTTTACTTGCATTTGCTTTTACAACTACTGATAGTGTTGGATTTTCTGGGTCTGTTGTTTTATCTAAACTGCTTGATATTTTTTTCCATTCTGGTTTGTATATTGGATTTATTGTTCTTCCTTCTGAACATGCTATTGCTCCTGTTGCTGTGCTTGTGTCTCCACTATTTAACTTAAATGATGTTAGGTCTTTGTATATTGCTTCTGGTGCATATATTACTGCTCCTGTTGTTCCACAGTCTGTCATAAAGTTTGTATTTGAGTCTGCTATTTTTGTAAAGTTTGGTCCTAGGTCTAGTGCTACCATAGCATTAGCTCCACAGTACATAAACATATTCATCATATCTGTTACATTGCTTGTATAGAACTTATCTCCTAAATCTAAGCTTGTCATTGATGTTTCTCCACATCCATTAAACATAGCTCTCATATTTGTTACATTTTTTGTATCAAATTTATCTCCTAAATCTAAACTTGTCATTGCTCCAGCTCCGCAATATTGGAACATTACACTCATATCTGTAACATTACTTGTATCAAATTGTTCTCCAAGGTCCATGCTCTCCATCCATTGTTCGCCACAATGATCAAACATCAAGCTCATATTTGTTACAGCACCTGTATCAAATGCATCTCCTAAGTCAAATGATTTCATTGTACTATATCCAAAATACCTAAACATAGAACTCATATTTGTAACACTATCAACATGTAATAATTCAATATTTTCAATTAATGGCTTCTCTGTACCATCTGTTGCTCCAGTATTTCCTGTTACCTTACAACTTGAATCATAACCTATGTGTGAGAATAAGTAACTTGAATTTACATTTCCATTAACAATTATGTAACTTCCAATATAAACTGTATAATTTCCTGTTGTAGCATCTGTTGTGTACCAGCCCCAAATTGAACCATCTTGTAATTGTGACACATCCCATCTTGTATCATTAATTCCATCTAAATTATCTTTAAAAATTATTTTTTCAATTTTCTGTCTTTGAATATTTGTATTTCCTATAAATGGGCTTGTTGCGTCAGTTTCAGTTGAAGTTTCTTTTAAAGAGCTAAACAATATAAAAGATGTTTCTTTACTTCTGTTTCCAGAATTATCTACCATTAATCCTTCTCTTAAAGTAATTTTTACTTGATATGCATCTCTTGCATAACCATTTACTGTAACTCTATATTGTTTTCCATATGCTAATGTTGTTGATGTATCTTCTACAACACTTACTGTTACTCCATCTGCTGATGTTTTAGCAACTCCATTTACTTCTACAGTAATATCACTTACTGTAAGACCTATTGTTTTTAAATATTTATCTGTTCCTTTTATTGGAATACTTGCTGTTTGATTAACTGGTTTTGCTGTTGCAGTTCCAGCAACCTCCCAAAGTGGGTCTACAACGTCAACTATTGTTCCTGTGCCTGTACCTCCTGGTATATTAACACCTGATGTTAATGTTGTAGCAGTATTTTCATTTGCTGTTGTATCTTTTGCAGTTCCCTCTTTTATTGCAACTGTAATAACACCACTATAATCTAAATACTCATCTCCTACTCCAACAACCTCCTGCTCTAAATTAGATATTTCCAAAGTATAACGTTTTCCTATTATTCTATGCTCTTCTAAAGTTGTGTCTGTTCCATCTAAAGTTTTTACATCTCCATCAATAGTTTTATGTAATGGGTATGAAGTTGTTCCTGCTTTTATATCTTCTATTGCAACCAATTTTTTAGTAACTTGACTATTGTTAGTTATATCCTCTCCATCAACTCTTATTGTTAAATAATTTTGCAATACTGCTAATTTTGCCGCTTCTGTTGTTGCATTTGCATATTCAGTTGCCAATGTGCTATTTACAAAATATTTATCTGTAATGTCAAATACCATTGTAAAAGTCTTTCCTGTGTAGTCTATATTTCCTGTAACATATTCATATGTCACATTTGGAGCTATATAATCTACAAAATCCCCATCTATTGATGTTTTGTCATTTATATTTGGATTTGTACTATCTCCTTTTGGACCTTTGTCTTTTACTGCACCTTGTGCTACTTCTATAGTAACTGTACCACTCCAATCAGAATATTCCCTATTTCTATTTATTGATGTTCTTGTTTGTTCAAAATCTGATAATACTAATTGGTATTGTTTTCCAACCACATGTGTTGTATCTCCATTTACTGTTGCTATAAAGTCTTGAACTTTTGTTAATGTTTTTGTTAAAGTTGTTGCTTCTTCTCCATCAACATATACTGTTATTTCACTATCTTCTAGTGCATCAGTTGTATCTAAATATTTATCCATAACATTAAATGTTATTGTTTCTGTTTTTGCTGTTGTATCTTTTGTTGATGATACTTTTCTTACTACTGGTTTTATAAAATCAACAAAATCCCCACTAATTGGTTGTAAATCATTTTGATTTGGATTTACATCATCTCCATTTGGGCCTTTATCTTTTACTGCTCCTGCTATCACTTCGATTGAAACATTACCACTCCATTCTGTATAGTTTCTACCTGATGCAGTAAGTTCCTCTTCTGTTTCTTCAAACCCACTTAATACCAATGTGTATTCATGTCCAATCGTATATGCTCCTTCTATTACTGAACCATCAACAGTTTTCTTAAATGTTTTGTTTATTGGTGTGTTTGTCAAATTCTTAGCAACTGTTGTTGTTTCAACTCCATCTACATATACTTTAATTTCTTCTGGTGTTATTAAATCTGATATGTTCATATATTTGTCTATTGATGTAAATTTAAAAGTATATGTTTTATTTGCTGTATCTATAGGATTTGATACTGTAACTTTTTCTATTTGAGGTTTTAGAAAGTCTTCAAAATCGCTAATTGTTGTCGTTGCTGGATTTAATGTATTTCCCTTTGTATCTCTTGAAGCATCTTCTGCAATTTTTATTGAAACAGTACCACTCCAATCTTTATATCCATTTGCATTTTTTGTAGCACTTTCAAAATCGCTTAATACTAATGTGTATTGGTGTCCTACAATTTTTTCTGTTCCATCTATTGTTGTTTTTATTTCTACAGATGTTAGTGAAGATTTGTTTATTCCATCAACTTGCTCTCCATCTACAAACACTGTTATCTCATCTTTTGTTACTAAATCTGTTGCATCATAGTTTTTATCTGTTACGTTAAATATTATTGTTTCTGTTTTAGCTGTTGTGTCTTTTGTTTTTTGTACTTCGTATACTTCTGGTGCTGTGGCATCTACAACTCCCATGTTAAATGTTTGAGTATTACTAAAGTTTTGATATTGGTCTTCGATTGTTCCTTGTTCTATTTCTATTGTCATGTTTCCACCATTTTCATTTCTGAATTTGGCTTTTCCTCCAACAATAGGACTTGTAGGTGTAAATTCAGTATAGTTTCCAAGGCCTGTGCCACCAGTCCCTCCGCCTGTTGAAGGCTCTAAGTTAGATAATGTTAGTGTATATTCTTTTCCTACAACCACATTATCAACTCCATCTACAGTTTCTCTTATATCTGTAGGAGTTGATAAGCTTTTAACTATTCCTGTTGATTCTACTCCATTTGCATAAATCTTTATCTTATCTGTTGTCAATGTACTTTCTTTAAAATATTTATCTTTACCAGTTAGTGTTATTGTTGCATTTTTTTCTTGTTCATTTGTTGAAGATGTTCCTACTGACCATATTGGGTCTACAACATCAACAACTTGTTGATTTCCATCTTCATCTGTATTCATGTTTCCGTCAGTTTCGTCTATACCAACAGTTATTGTTTTTGCTGAATTTAGATTTCCACTATTATCAATTATTCCAGCTTTTAATGTTCCATCTGCATTAACCTCTCCTGCTGGAAGTGCTATTGACATCGGACCACTGTATGTATATCCATTTGGAAGTCCATCTGCACCTAATTGCTCCAAACCTTCTAATACAAGTTCATATCTTTGACCTACTTTTTGGTCATTATAATAAATACTTCCATCTGTTTTATACGTTATTCCTGTTGTTGCATTTGTTACATCTGAATCTATTGTTTTTAGAGCTAGACTTTTTCTAACATCTACATTTACATTTGATGTTTCATCTCCAATCATTGCTATAACAATGTCATCTACTGTAAATTTTGAACTTGTAAAATATTTATCTGTTACATCAAATACTATTGTTACTTTTTTAGTGTCATGGTCTATTATTGTGTTTGCGTACTCATAAGTGTACTCTGGTTTTATAAAGTCTGTGAACATTTTTCCATCAGTATTTGCTACTATGTTTCCATCTTTAAATGTTACATTTACCCAACTTCCATCTTGGTCTGTTTCCATCATGCTTTGGTTTCCATAAATATCTGTTAATACATCTTCTGTGTATGTACTTGCGTCTTGGCCTCTTCCTCCTATCTTTATCGCAACATTACCACTCCACTCTTTAAAGTTCTTTCCTTCTTGACGTAATGTTTCTTCAAACCCTGATAATGTTATTGTGTGTGTTACCTCTGCCCCTGTTGCTGATGGTGTTGCTGCTGATACTTCTTTTGCTATACTTGCTGCCTCTTCTCCATCTATAAATACTGTTATGTCTTCTGCTTGTAGTGTTGATGTTACATTGCTGTTGTAGTTGATGTCTACTCCATTAATCGTTTGTGATTTGCTTGCATCTCCTTTTACTACTATGCTTAAGGTTTGATTTGTTGTGTCTAATGTGCTAGATACTTTTGTCCATTCAGGCTTATAGATTGGATTTATTGAACCATGTTCCATATCTATTAACTTCATATGTTTGATTTTATCTATCCCTATAGTTTTAACTTCTATTTTCTCTTGTGATGATTCTGCTATTTTTATAAATATACTTAATACTGTAATTATGGTTATTAAAACTATTAATATATTTCTAAATTTTCTTACATTTTTTTTATTTTCTAACATGTTTTTCCTCCGTTTTTTGTTTCAAAACTTTTATCTATTTTCCCTATATAATTTATATCATAACACACTATTTTTTTCAACGTTTTTCGGCATATTTTTTCAAAAAAAAAGCACCATTTTTGGCACTTTTTTCTGGTGGCTGGGAACATTTGGGGTCGGTTCCATTTTTGCCCTTTTTGGGTTGTTGCTGGAGGGGGCAATTCGGGGTCGGTTCTATTTTTGCCCTTTTTTCTTTTGCTAAAATTACTAATATAAATATAAACTTTGCATTTCATTCCTCGGCTTATTTCAAAACTTAAGAAATTCTAACTTATTTTATGGCACCCTTTCATTCTCATGAACTATTTCCATAAAATTACATAGAATTTCTAAAGTTTTTCCATTCACATTCGTCATTTCATTTAAATTTTATATTTATATTGGTATTTTGGGATGAATAGCAAAAAGGGAAAAAATGGAACCGACCCCATTTTGCCCTCCCCTCAAAAAAGGGCAAAAACGGAACCGACCCCAAATGTCCCAAAGATTATTTTGTGCCAAATATCCTATCTCCTGCATCTCCTAATCCTGGCAAAATATAACCTTTATTATTTAATTTTTCATCTACTTTTGCACAATAAACATCTACATCAGGATGTGCCTCTTCCAACTTCTTTACACCTTCTGGTGCTGCAATTATGCATAAAAATTTTATATTTTTTACTCCATCTTCTTTAAGCATTGATATTGCATCCACTGCAGAGCCTCCTGTTGCAAGCATTGGATCTAATAATATAGCAGTTCTACTTGCTATGTCTTTTGGTACTTTATAATAATATTTTACAGGTTTTAAGGTTTCCTCATTTCTATATAAGCCTATTACTCCAATCTTTGCATTTGGAATTAAACTTTCAATTCCTTGCGTCATTCCCATACCAGCTCTTAAAATTGGCACAAATGCATATTTGTTTTCGTCTATTTTTCCTGTTTTTATTGTTTGAAGTGGTGTTTCTATTTGAACCTCTTCCAACTTTGCATCTCTCATTGCTTCATAACATAATATTGTTGCAATTTCACTTGCAAGTTCTCTAAATTCTTTTGTTCCTGTTCTTTTGTCTCTTAGTATTGATAGTTTGTGTTCTATTAATGGATGCTTGATTTCATTTACCATTTCTATACCCCCTAAAAATTTAATATATACCAAGATACATGTTTTTTTATATAATTGCTAGCTTTTGGAGCTTGGCATATTTTTATCTGGAAAAATTATATCATAAATGTTCTTTTAATTTCAATACATATTTTTAAAAGGGAAAAAATGGAACCGACCCCATATGTCCCATCTCCCACCAGCCCAAAAAGGGCAAAAACGGAACCGACCCCATTTTACCCTATTGTGCTTCTAACTCTCTTTTGGCCTCTTCTATATCCGACTTTTTAGCCTTTGTAAATTTTATTATAATTTTTTCATCTTGATTAAGTCTTATCATATTTTTTATTATTTCTAATAAGCTCTCCCTCCTTCCTTTCTCTTCTCCTCTCTTTTCTCCTTTCTTTTCTCCTTCTCTCCTCAACCTATTCTCTTTTTTAATTTCATTTCTTTTAATTGTCTCAAACCATTCATCACTCATGTGACTTCTCTCCTTTCCCTTTAAAATTCTCAAAATTTCATGTTTAGCCTCGCCAAGCAAATCTGACAAAATATATTCAACAATTTTCTCTAGCCATTCTATTCTGTCCTGACTTTCTGTATGTATTATCAATTCCATTAGTGTATCAATAAGTTCTTCTTTAGTGCGACACTTTTCTATTAATAACATACTACTCATTTTAGTATTTTTCCTTATCAAATCACTTTTTTTATATTTATTAACATCTATTAATTTATACTCTTGCCTTATAATAAAGTCCTTATATTTTTCTTCTATAATCTGCATACTCGAATAATTTGTTGCTACCTTCCATTCTCTTTTCCCAGTATAAAGCACTATTGGTATTACCAAAAACTTTGCTTTTTCATTTTGATTTTTTCTCATTCCCCTTATAATTTCTAAGCTATATGTTAATATTCTTTCAGGCATATTTCTATCAGAAGTTGACTGATGTTCAATCAGAAAATATATGTTATTATCTTTAATTTTATATATTATATCTGATTCTCTTTTCACAAAATATTCATTTATAAAGTTAGTTTTTTGTTCTTCTAACATTTTTGATTCGACATCCAAATTCAAAAAATGTTTCAAAAAGTCTGACATCTCGCCTTTATTTGATAATATGAATTTAAAGGATTTATCATGTTTTTGATATACCCCATTATCTTTGATTCCCACTTTATCCAATTCTCTGAAAAAATATGTTTTAAATATTAATGCATCTTCTTGTGAAGCTTGCTTCAATTTCAAACATATATCACCTCCGTTTCGTGTACCATTTTTTTCATGTAATATTGATTTTTATTCTTCTAAATAAGATTAAATTTTAATAAGATTTTAATTTTTTGACTTTCAATTAATTTGAAAATAGCATTTTTTGTGCATCGAAAATGTTGCACAGAATTAATATAAGGCATACTAAAATCTAGTATGCCTTTATATTATCATATATTGTAAAAATTTTCAAGCCTTTTTTCATCCTGCACTAACTTTTTCGTCCTGTACTAATTTTTTGCACATCACCAACTTTTCTAGTCAAACTTTTATTGCCCAGTTTTATTTAGTTTAAATGATGTTCTATTTGAGTATATTGACTCAGGTGCATAAATTACAATTCCAGAAGCACCGCAATTTGTTGCAAAATCTGTATTTGCAGATGCTATTTTTGTAAATGCTGGACCCAAATCTAAAGCTACCATTGCTGTTTGGCCACATCCATTAAACATTCTTGTCATATCTGTTACAGATGTTGTATAGAATGAATCGCCTAAATCTAAGCTTGTCATTCCAGTTGATGATTTTGCAAAGTCTTTGAACATTTGGCTCATATTTGTTACTTTTGTTGTATCAAAATTAGTTCCCAATGTTAATGTTGTCATTGCATTTTGACCACATCCATTAAACATATTGCTCATATCTGTTACTTCTGATGTGTAGAATTGTGTTCCTAAATTTAGAATTCCTAATTTATGTGCAAAGTTTTGGAACATTCCACTCATATTTGTTACTTTTGTTGTGTCAAAATTGCTTCCTAAGCTAAATGTAATTAATTCTGTTTGACCACATCCATTAAACATATTGCTCATATCTGTTACTTTTGATGTGTAGAATTGTGTTCCTAAGTTTATACTTGTCATCTTTGTTTGTCCGCAGTTTTGGAACATTCCAGCCATATTTGTTACATTTGTTGTGTCAAAATTGTTTCCTAGATTTAGTGATGTCATCTTTTGATATCCACAATAATTGAACATGTAACTCATATTTGTTGCTGTTATTATATTCAAATATTCTAATCCATTTATTACATTTGTTGCTGTAGAGTTTGAAGCATATCCTATATATGAGAATAAGTATCTTGAATCTTGGTTTGCACACATAAATTCATCACTGCCTATATATACTTGATATGGTCCTGAGCCTGTATACCAAGCCCAAATTGAACCGTCTTGTGCTGCTGATACATCCCATTTATTGTTTGCTGCTCCTTCTATGCCTGATACAAATGTTACACTTTCTATGTTTTGTCTTTGTATGCTAGAATTTCCTAAGAATGCACTTGTTGCTGCTGTTTCTCCTGCTGCTGATTGTAATGTTGTAAATAACCTTGTTTCATATTCCTCGTTTGTATTTCCTGATTGGTCTGTTAATGTTCCTGCTGGTATTACAACTTTTACTTGATCTTTGTCTATAGGAATTCCTGTAAGTGTTATTGTATATTGAACTCCATATTGTCTTGTTGATGTTACTCCATCTACTGTTACAGATTCGTCTAATCTTGTTGCTGTACTTAATGCTGGACTAACTAAACTTGTTATGTCTGTTGGTGTTGTTCCTGTGTATGCATATACTTTTATCTTTCCTGCTGTTAATGAATTGCTTGCATAATAAGTATCTGTTCCTTTTACTACAAGACTTGCTGTTTTTGTTGTTAAATCTAATGATCCTCCTGTTGTTCTTCTCCAAATTGGTTTTACAACATCTACTACAACACCATCTCCTGTTTCATCTGGGATACTAACACCTGATGTTATTGTTTTAGCTATGTTTTTGTTACCTGATCTATCAGAAATTTTATTTGCATCAACTGATACTGTTACAATACCACTGTAATCTAGTGTTGTGTTTCCTTCTGCTATTTCTAGTTGCTCTAAGTTTGATATTGTTAAAACATATCTATGTCCTATTGTTGTTGATGTTACTGTTTCTACTTCTCCTGTTGTTTTATTTGTCATTTTTACATTTGGTGCTGTTATTGCTTCATCTGAATTTAGTGCTATTGTTACTGGTGTGTTTTTCAAGTCATAGGTATGTTTACCATCTGCCATTTGAATTGATAAATCATCTATTGATAGTTTTCCACTTTCATAATATTTATCTGTTACTTCAAATGCCATCTGGAATGATTTGCCATCTGCATCTGCTCCTGTTCTGTCAATATCTGTTGTTAAATATTGATATGTTAAATATGGTGTTATAAAGTCTACAAAATCTCCTTTTACTGTTACTGCATCACTTGTATTTGCTGTTGAAGCACTTATTTGGTCTTTTACTGCTCCTTCTGCTACATCTATTGAAACTGTACCACTCCAGTCTTTGTATTTTTTGCTATTGTTTGTTGCTTGTTCAAAATCTGATAATACAAGTTTGTATTGTTGTCCAACTATTTGTGAAGTTCCATTTACTATTGCTGTTATATCTCCATTTGTCTCATATGTTACTCCTCCACTCGTTGTGGCTGTTGTTCTTGTATTTTTGCTTAATGTTTTGGTTAATCCTGTTACATTTTCTCCATCTATATATACTGTTATTTCACTATTTTCTAATGCATCAGTTGTGTCTAAATATTTATCCATAACATTAAGTATTATTGTTTCTGTTTTTGCTGTTTCGTCTTTTGTTGCTGATTGTTTTTCTATTCTTGGTTTTATAAAGTCTACATGGCCTAGTTCAAATTCTTGTTCTTTGCTTGTGTTTGATTGTCCATCTGTTGTTCCTGAACTTGAACCTTCTGCAATCGCCCAGCAGTTGTATGTTTGGTTTCCTCCATATGTTGCCATATTTCCACCTGTAAGTGTTTTGGTTCCTGTTTTTTGCGAATTGAATAGGACGTCAGACGATAGAGATACTAGGACACGCACACCTAACGCAGCGTTGTCGTTGTTGCTCACATAACGGCCGCCAGAGTATAAGTACCACACGTATTGGCTTAAACGGGCACTTGAAAGCCAGTAATTCGAGTAGTTGTCGATTATGTTTTGGTATTTTATGTATGGTTCACTATATATCTTTCGGAAAATGGCATCTGTATATGTGTTCGCACTCGAACCTGCATCTGTATATTTACTATACCACCTATCTAGCTCGCTCTTTGTTAGTACTGTCGCACTTATTGCCTTTTGTACTACATTTACGTAATTTCCCCAATTTCTTTTTTGATATCCACTTGTATCTGCTCCACTCCAACTTGTATTTACATTTCCTGTTAATATGTATTCACTCACATAGGCTCCGTCTTTTTTTGTTTCCCCATTATAACTATAAGAATAATAATGGTAATAATCCTCTGGATTTCCTGCTGATATTAATGTTACATTATCTCCTTCTATGTCAAATACTCTCCACCCTGTTACTGCATTTCCTGTTTCATCTTTTATATAATCATATGAGCTATTCCACGGTGTCGCATTTCCATTTCTACTTGTTCCAGCTGCAAATCCTCCAAATTGGAATCCACTACTTGGCAAACTTGTACTTCCATTTGCTGTCTGTAAATTAGTCTTTAATCCTGTTTGTATTGCATTTAACTCCTCTTGCGTCCAAGTTCCTGCATCATAATTTACAAAATCTCCTATATGTAATCCATTTGTATTTGTTCCATTTGCATCAAACATTACTGATGGTCTTACACCATTTCCGCTACCTTCTCCTGAAGTATCATCTGTTATTGTACCAGCAGCAATAGTGATCTTTACAGTACCACTATATTCCAAGAAGTTCTTTCCTGTCTGTTTTGTTGCTTCTTCAAAATTATTCAATGTTAATGTGTACTTAATTTCTTTTAGTCCTGTTGTCTCATTCGTTGAAAATGTTGGTGTTGATAATGATTTTGCAATTACCGTATTTGCATTTGCATCTCCATCTACAGAAACTGTTATATCACTTGTTGCTAATGTACTATTTTCTACTCCTGTTAGATATTTGTCTGTTGCAATCAAATCTGCTGTTACTTTTTTGTTTGTCTTATCTATATTTATGTTTTCCACTTTCCAAACTGGATCTACAACATCAACTATTATACCTGTATCATGTCCATCTCCAGTTGTTGGGTCATCTATACCTATTGTAATTGTTTTTGCCAAGTTTCCATTTGTGTCAGTGTCTGTCACTATGTTTTCTGGGAATGCTAATGTCATTACACCACTGTAACTTCCTCCATCTCCCTGGTCTAAGTTAGAAATTACAAGTTGATATTTTTCTCCAACTTTTTTTGATGTACCATTTACTGTCTCTGTTATGTCTTGAAGTTTTGTTAAAGCTTTTGTTGCATTTGTAGCTGTTGTTCCATCTACTATTACTGTAATATTACTTGCTGTTGTATCTGTTGAAAGTGCTGAACTATTAAAGTATTTATCTGTTGCATCAAATACTACAGTTACAGTTTTTGTTTCATGGTTTATTGTTGTATTTGCATATTCATAAATAAATCTTGGGTTTAAAAAGTCTACTTGTCCTAATTGGAATTCTTGCTCTTTGCTTGAATTTGATTGTGTTTGTGATGTTGAACCACCTGTATCTGATGGAACATCTGTTATAGTTCCAGCTGCAACTGTTATTTTTACTGTACCACTATATTCCAAGAAGCTCTTTCCTGTCTGTTTTGTTGCTTGCTCAAAATTATCTAATGTTAAAGTATATTTTATTTCTTTCATTCCTGTTGTTTCATTTGTAGAAAATGTTGGCTCAGTTAGTGATTTTTCTATTACTGTATTTGCATTTGTGTCCCCATCTACAGAAATTGTTATATCACTTGTTGTTAATGTGCTATTTTCCACTCCTGTTAGATATTTATCTGTTGCAATCAAATCTGCTGTTACTTTTTTACCTGTTTTATCTATATTAATATTTTCAATCTTCCATACAGGGTCTACTACGTCAACTATTATTCCTGAATCATGTCCATCTCCATTTGTTGGATCATCTATACCTACCGTAATTGTTTTTGCAACATTTCCATTTGAAGATGTATCTGTAACTATACCTGCTGGAAAAGCTAATGTCATTATTCCACTGTAGTCATTTCCTTCTCCTTGGTCTAAATTTGTAATTACTAATCTATATCTTTCTCCAGTCTTTTTAGATGTTCCATTTATTGTTGTTGATAAGTCCTCTATTTTTGTTAAAGTCTTTGTTGCATTCGTTGCTGTTACTCCACCTACCACAACATCTATATTACTTGCAGATGAGTCTGTTGAAAGTGCTGAACTACTAAAATATTTATCTGCTACATCAAATACTATTGTTACTGTTTTTGTTCCATGGTCTATTGTTGTGTTTGTATATTCATAAGTGAATTCTGGTTTTATTGTATCTGTAAACATTGTTGTTCCATCTGATTCTGCTATATTAGGGTTTCCATAAGCATCTTCTATTGTTGTTGGTATATAATCTAACAAAACATTTCCAGACCACTCTAAAAAGTTCTTTCCACTTTGTCTTGCACTTTCTGCAAAGTTTCCTAGTGTTAATGTACATGTTACAGTTTGTGCTGTTGTAGAACTTGCATTACTAATTGTTTTTGTAATTGTACTATTTGCACTTGAATCTCCATCAACATTTACTCTTACTAAATTTGTTGAACCATTTGTAAATCTGTTCGTTACTGTTTTTAGGCTATCTCCTGTATAATTTGCAGTGTTTACATTTCCTTGTAATGTTACAACTAATGATGAACCAGAAACACTATATGATTGTATTGACCATTCTGGCCTATATTTGGGATTTATAGTTCCTCTTGAAAATCCTATTGTTACACTAGAATTTGCTCCTAATCTAAATGCATTGGAATTTGAGTATATTGCTGAACCTGAGTAAATTGTTATTGAACCAGACTTTCCACAGTTTGTTGCAAAATCAGCATATGAGCTTGCAATAGCTGTAAATGCTGGGCCCAGATCCAGTGATGTCATCGCTGTAGTTCCACAATTATAGAACATATAAGCCATATCTGTTACATTTGTAGTATCAAATTTATTTCCTAAGCTAAAACTTGTCATCTTTCGATATCCACAATATTGGAACATTCCTCTCATGTTTGTTACACATTGAGTATTTAATAAGTTCATCTTATCTATAACATTTGTTGCTGTACATGAGCTTCCATATCCAATATATGAGAATAAATAACTTGAGTTTGCATTTGCATACATATCAAAACTACTTGCAATATTAACTGTATATGGTGATGATGATGCATCATACCAAGCCATTATTGAGTAATCTCCTAATTCTGATACATCCCAAATTTGTTTTATTTCTGCTTGTGTTAAAGCTTGAGTGTATACTTTAGCAGAATATATATTTGCTTTAGCAAATTCTCCATTTCCACTTGTACCGGTTCCTTTACGGTTACTTCCTATAGCCATTGGTGTACTTTCTTCTGGTGCAACAATCGTTCCTGACACTGATTTACTAGCTTCTAATTTTCCATTAATATATAAGCACATTTTAGAACCATTAAATGTTCCTGTAATACGAGTTGGCTTACCTAATGTTAGCTCTGTATCTGAATTTATTATAGTATAATATGATTGTCCATTAATCCATGCCCAAAAATAAACTTTTTGCTCAAAAATTTGTAATAAAACTCCTCCATTTTGTGGATTTCCAAGAATTGCTTGTTTTTCTGAACTTGCACTATTTATTTCTACAATCGTATCTAATGTCACTTGATTTGTTAAACTTATTTGTCCTAAATCTACCCAGTCATTTACACCATCTAATGATAAATAATTCTGTCCCCATGTTGCTCCTCCATTTACTGCTCCATTCCTTGTTCCAGATAAATTTTTCCATGTTGTTGTTGATGTGCTGTGCGCATTCTCATCTCCTGCTCCTGTATTTTTATATCCATCAAAACTTCTTACTAATCCTTTGCTACTACTTACTTTAGCCGCACCTGATGTATTAGAAGAAAATTTTACGCTTTGAACATTTTGCCTTTGTATACTTGTGTTTCCTAAAAACCCGCTTGTTGCATTTGTTTCACTACTTGTTGACTTTAAAGTAGTTCTAGGGCTTATTGTTCCATTCGTATACCCTACTGTTGTCCCTGAATTTTGACTCAGCTTAAAGTGCTTTATATCCTGGAAAATCTCTGATGGAACATATATTACTGCTCCTGATTTTCCGCAATTTGCTACAAAATTCGTATTACTACTTGCTATTTTCTTAAACGCTGGACCTAAATCTAATTGAGTCATTGAAGTAGATCCACAATTTTGAAACATGCCAGTCATACTTGTTACACTACTTGTATCAAAGCTAGGTCCCAAAAATAATTTTGTCATACTTTTAGATCCACAATTTTGAAACATGTAATTCATATTTGTTACATTACTTGTATTTAATGTACCTAATCCATCAATTACACTTGTTGCAGTACATTTGTCTCCAGAACCAATATTAGAAAATAGATAACTTGAATTTGAATTTGCATATATCTCATTGCAACTTCCAACATGAACTTGATATGGTACCGAGTTATCACCATACCAGGCCAATATCGAATAATCCCCTTGTGTTGATACATCCCAAATCTGTTTTATTCTCTGTTGTGTTAATCCTGCATTAAATATTTTTGCATAATAAACTTTTCCATCTAAATAACTTTTACCTGCATTACTACCACTTGGATTACATCCTATCGCCATCACTGTGTTGTTTGTTGTATCTTTTATTTTTTTCCCTGATACCGCCAAAGTAGTTTTATCTCCTGCGGCAATATTCTTAGACACATCCTTTCCTGCTACCATTTTATAACCAAGTTCAACCAATTCTCCATCTACATATAATGACAAATTCGTTCCGTCATATACTCCTGTAACACGAGCTATTTGATTTGGTTCTAACGCAACTTTAGCTTGAAGCGTTGTATATCCACTATCTCCTTCAAAGTACATTGATACTCTGGGTCTTCCATTGTTTATTCCAATGGTTGCACCGCCAGAATCGTGGTTACCTATGATTGTATAAGTTCCTTTTGCATCTAGCGATATAATTGAATCAAATGTTACTTTATTTGTAATTGTCAAATCCATCTGCCCCAAATTTACCCAATCAGTTGAACCATTAAATTCTAAATAGTTGGTTCCCCAACGTTGATTTGCTGTAGATGCTGTATGAGCAGCTGTACCATTCATTAATATTCCATCTTGATTTCCTGTTAAGTCATACCAATTTATTGCATTTCTTTTATGTCCTTCTCCTTTTGTATTATAAAATCCATCAAATCCTCCTATCAAATGACTAAATACACCTTGTTCTGAAGAATTCCAATTAGAAACTGTTCCAATTTGTTCTTGTTTTAATCCCACATTATATATTTTTGCTGAATACACTTTCCCACTCAGATAATTACCTTGTGCAGTACTTCTTATTGGATTACACCCTATTGCCATTACTGTATTATTTATTGGAGCCTTTATTTTTTTTCCAGGTACTGAATAAGTCGATAATTGTCCCGCTGTTGTCGCAACTTCAGTTCCATCTACTTGTAAAAAACCAAGTTCAACCAATTCCCCATTTACATATAAACACATATTTGTTCCATCATATGTACCTGTAATACGAATCTTATCAGTTGTAGATGTTATTGCATTTTTAGCTCGAACCATCGTATATCCATTTGCATCATCTTCAAACCATATACTTAATTTAGGTCTTCCTTTATCTAATGCAATTTCTACTCCCCCATCATCTGCATTGCCAATAATCGAATAATTTTTTGCTGTACTATCAAATGTTACAATAGCATCTAATGTTACTTCGTTTTTCAGAAACATTTCCATTCTTCCTAAGTTTACCCACTGTGATGATGTACCATTAAGTTTTAAATAGTCAGTTCCCCACGTTCCTCCAGCTATTACTCCATTTTTGTTAACAGCCAAATCCTTCCATGTCGTTGTACTTCCATCATGTGAACTTGTAGCTACAGTTCCTGCATTATTTTTTCCGTCAAAGCTTCTTATCAAACCTTTTTCTGCTCCAACTCTTGTTGCACCTGTTGTATTAGAATCAAATGTCACACTTTCAATTTGTTGTCTCTTTATATTTGGACTTCCTAAAAATGCACTTGTTGCAGATGTTTCACTACTTGCCGATTTTAGTGTACTACTTGATGATGACGCATAGACTGCAATATCTGAATTCGTATCTTCTGACATTAATGATATATTTTCTTCAGCTTCATTTTCTTCTGTTGCAATTATGTATTTTAAAGTTTTGTCTCCTTTATCACTTTCAAAATCAACATATTCTCCACTTGTTACATTTGCAACTTCTGTAACTTTATTATCTTCTGCTAAAGTATATGTTTTTATTGCATTTGTTTGTTCTTGTTTTGTTTTTACTGTTATTTTTTCTCCATATACACTCGAATCATATTCTACTCTTTCTGTTTCTGTATTTTCTGTTTGTGTTGTTGCTTGTTCAGCTACTTCTGATTGTGGTTCAACATCTGCTTGTGTTGCTACATCTTGTTGAGTTGAATCTGTATTTTGTTCACCATTTTCCATTGTTTGTGTTTGTACTTCATTTGTTGTATTAGTTTCTGTTCCTTGCTTTTCTACTACTTCAAATATAGAAATTTCATATGCTTTTTGCATTGTTTGGTTTTCACTTGGTAATTTAACACTTGTTAATGTTGCTAAATCCATTTCTTTAACTTCTATATCTACATCTAGTGGCATGTAACCTGTTACAATTACATCTTGACTTCCTGTTCCACTCTCATTTGGAAGTTCTTGAAGTTCTTTGTTGTATAGCAATTTTGTTTGATTGTTTACTGTAACTTCTTTTGTGTCATAATCTGATTGTACTTGTACTTTTTTGTTAGTAACCTCTTCTTCTGTTAATTGTATTGTAGATATATTGTTGTCTGCATCCACCAAAATCTCTTCTCCACTAGAAGTATAATATTTAGTTACTATATTTTTATTTACAGATGTTGGTAAAGTTAATAAATAATTCCCATCACTTGTTTCTGTCGCGTCAACAGTTATGGTCTGGGCAGATAAAATATTGCTTTTATCCGATACCTCCATCTCTATTTGTATTACATTTTCTGCCTTTGAATTTCTTATATTTTGGTATGCTCCTAGCATAATAATTATCGCCATTAATAATATAAATATATTTCTAATTTTTTTAACAATTATCTTATTCTTTAACATTTTTTTCCTCCATCTTTTGATACATTTTCTCTATAGTTTTTCTCTATTTATTTATACCACAATGAGCTTTCTTTTTCAACATTTTTCGTGATTTTTTTCAAAAAAAATATGCCATTTTTGGCACTTTTTTACAGGCTTTTTTTCGCCTCTCTTTTTCTCATTATTTCTATGTTTTTCTGTTCCCATCTCTGTGTGTTTTTTATGTGATTTTTTCCATTTTTAGGAAATAAAGTAAACCCTCCTTGAGGAAGGTTTTAGTTAGCTCTTATTATTCTCCTTTTAATTCTTTTTTATTATAAAGAAGATGATTTTAGCTTTTTAAAGAAAACTGATACAAATAAACATTAAAATCAGGAATCCGGTAACTAAACTATAAAAATCCGGCTATGCAGAATTTTAATAACTGGAGGCACTTAAACTATATGGAAAACACAAAACTTCCTGTAGATAACGCAGCTTTGGATGCTGCATATATTGAAAATGAACCGGACGAATTCATTACGGATATGACAGACTCTTATAGCGGTATTGATACCGTAGACGGCTGTAAGAAAATCACATTGTCTGTATCTGCGGACAGCGATACTTCTGATGCCGTTGGAATACGTATTGATAAATTTTTATCAGAGAATTTACGGGATTTTTCACGATCTTATCTGCAGACATTGATTCAGGACGGCAGTGTTACCGTAAACGGCAAAAATGTAAAATCCAATTATAAATTAAATGCCGGGGATATCATCGTAATTCATGTTCCCGAAGTGAAAGAGCAGGAGATTGCCGCTGAGGATATTCCACTGGACATTTTATATGAAGACGAAGATATTATTGTTGTAAACAAGCCAAAGGGAATGGTTGTACATCCTGCGGCAGGACATACCAGCGGTACACTTGTCAACGCCTTAATGTATCACTGTAAAGACCATTTATCCGGTATTAACGGGGGACTGCGCCCTGGCATCGTCCACCGTATTGACATGAATACAACCGGTGTCTTAGTTGCCTGCAAAAATGACTATGCCCACCGTAAAATTGCCGAACAGCTGAGCGTTCATTCCATTACCCGTAAATACGAAGCAATCTGCTACAACGCTTTCCGGGAAGAAACCGGAACTGTTGATGCGCCGATTGGCAGAAATCCGGTTGACCGTAAAAAAATGGCAATTGACAAAAAGAATGGCAGACGCGCAGTGACACATTACCGCGTTCTCGAAAATTTCAAGCATTTTGCCCATATTGAATGTCAGCTTGAAACCGGAAGAACACATCAGATCCGCGTACATATGGCAAGTATCGGTCATCCGCTCCTTGGCGATGATACCTACACTGCGGCAAAACCGCCGTACCGGCTCACCGGTCAGACACTGCATGCACGCGTACTTGGGTTTATTCACCCCAGAACAGGGCAGTACGTAGAGTTTGAAGCACCGCTGCCGGATTACTTTACCAAAATCCTTGCCGATTTACAAAAAAAACAGCATTAAAAATGCCTGTGGAATGGAGAATGAAGAGTAGTATGCGTAGGAAAGAATTTATTGATTTGATTCTGGACAGCATTTCAGATTATTTTGATATTTACCACAATTACTGGTTTGAGAATCATAAATTTGTCATTTATGCGTATTGTTATAACAGACACAATAAATATGAGAGTGCAACACAGGAATCCCGGTTATGGGAGATGAAATCCTTTGAGCATTTATTTTTTATCAATTCTGATAATCTGGATATGGAACAGTTAAATGCTTTAAAACAATTTGCGATAGAACGCATTGAACCGCATTTTGTCCGCGGTGATGGCAAATTCCCTGTAAAGCACCACCTATACACATATATTTCTTTTATTATCATAACCAGAAATAAACCCTCACCGGAAGTTGCAAAAGCTATTGAAAACACTTCATGGAACAAAAATTATATGCTT
>ERZ825670.1323-NODE-1323-length-27737-cov-6.669063_pt1 | contig 27737 bp, 15 predicted proteins | sample MGYA00519929_ERZ825670 | MGnify/ENA primary metagenome ERZ825670 (study PRJEB31778, sample SAMEA3449207) | human gut metagenome | biome: human gut; feature: human-associated habitat; material: faeces | place: United Kingdom | collected 2010/2012 ...
TAAGCCAGAATTCAAGTGCTGAATCAACAAGATTCATCATTTCCTTGCTGTCATATACTCTGCTCGCATAAGAAATTCTGTCACCTTCCTTATACTGCTTCTGGTTATGGTACTTCTTGCAGTATTCATCTACAATACCAAGAATCTCCTGTCTTGCTTCTAATTCATTCTTATTGTCAAACATATCATATCCTCTTTCTTATTTTATTAACTCTGCCCTACTCAGTAAAGAATTCTTCAATCTCTTTATCCATACATGCAACGGCATCTCCGCCTGCTGCATATACCTTTGACCATTCAACACTCTTCTCAATTGCTGTATCAAAGTTCCATCTGGGCTTCCAGCCAAATGTTGTCTTTAACTTTGAACAGTCTAACTTTAAGAAATTGGCTTCATGAGGTCCTCCGTCATATTGGTTAATCCATGAAAGACCTTCTCCCCACTTGTTACAGAAAGTATCAACAAGTGTTCCTGTTGTAATGCAGTCACTTTCATCAGGTCCTACATTATAGAAACCTGCATACTTCTTATCACTGTACTGCTCCTTTGCAATCATAAGATAAGCTGCAAGCGGCTCAAGTACATGCTGGTATGGTCTTGTTGAATGTGGATTACGCACAATTATATCTTCCTTCTTAACTGCAGCTCTTACACAGTCAGGAACGATTCTGTCATTGGCGAAATCTCCTCCGCCTATAACATTACCGGCTCTTGCTGTTGAAACTGCAACCTCCATATCATTGAAAAATGAATTGATATAGCTGTGTGTTACAAGCTCTGAACATGATTTGCTGTTAGAGTATGGGTCATATCCGTCAAGAGGCTCATTCTCTCTGTATCCCCATGCCCACTCATTATTATGGTAAACCTTGTCTGTTGTTACATTTAAAAATGATTTTACACACGGGTTAAGTCTTACACATTCACAGATATTAACTGTTCCCATAACATTAGTTTCATAAGTATATACAGGGTCTTTGTATGATTCCCTTACGATAGGCTGTGCTGCAAGATGAAGCACTATCTCAGGCTGTGTCTCTTCAAACACCTTCTTAAGATGCTCAAGATCTCTTATATCACCTATTACAGAATTCATCTTATCCTCTACATCTATCATTGAAAAAAGGTTAGGCTCAGTAGGTGGAACAAGTGAATAACCTGTCACTTCTGCTCCTGCTTTAAAAAGGATTCTGCAAAGCCATGAACCTTTGAATCCTGTATGTCCTGTAACAAGAACCTTCTTTCCTTTATAAAAACTTAAATCCATCTTAATCCTCCCGGCTTAGTCCCATTTCTTCCAAGGAGCTGTTCCAGTTGCAAGATACTTCTCGAGCATATCCATCTCTCTCTTGGTATCCATGCACTGCCAGAAGCCCTTATGCATATAGGACATTAACTGACCTTCCTTTGCAAGTCTTTCTAGTGGTTCTCTCTCAAATACAGTGTCATCACCATCAATATAGTCAAATATTTCAGGATTAAGCACCATATAACCTGCATTGATAGGTGCACCGTCTGTATGGCTCTTCTCTCTGAATGACTTAACAGCGTTGTCTCCTCCGATATCAAGTACACCCTTCTGCTGTTCAAGCATTACGGCTGTAAGAGTAGCAATCTTGCCATGCTCCTTATGGAACTCAACAAGCTTGTTCATGTCTACATCACAGACACCGTCTCCATATGTCATAAGGAATGGCTCGTCCCCTACATATTTCTGGATACGCTTGATTCGTCCTCCAGTCATTGTATTAAGACCTGTATCAACTACTGTAACCTTCCATGGCTCACAATGCTGCTCGTGAATAATCATATCGTTAGAACCCTTTGTGAAGTCAAACGTAATATCACTGTTGTGAAGGAAATAATCCGCAAACCATTCTTTAATTACATACTGCTTATATCCTGCACATATAATAAACTCATCAAAACCATAATAAGCATATTCCTTCATAATATGCCAGAGAATTGGCTTTCCTCCTATCTCTATCATTGGCTTTGGCTTAAACTGACTTTCTTCACTTATTCTTGTTCCGAAACCTCCAGCCAGTAAAACAACTTTCATTGATAATACTCTCTTTCTCTCAAATATCAGATTATAATTTCACAATTAATCTTATGTTACAATTTACCATTCGTCATTTTAACATTATCGACTATTTTCGTCAACTTTTTATACATAAAAAATAAGCAATAGCCATCGCAAACTGACTATTGCTTATTTTAATTTCTTATTCAATTTTAAACATATGGATATTTTTTGTGCTTATACGATAATCACAACATGATATATTATATTACCATTTTTATACTATTAGTTAATACAGAATTTGGCATTCTCATCACTGTTAACACATTTTCTTTTCCTTTTACAACACCGTTAACAATATTATACTTTATTCCATTCTGAATATATGTTCCAGTATAATTAAATTTTACTAAACCATTTTCAAGATAAAACATTCCATTTTCATTGCTTGCAACGCCATTGTATTTAAAGTTAACTTTTCCGTTCTCTATTCTCCACCAGCCATTTGCATTCTGTCTGATTCCTGTATAGTCATATCTTATATAACCACCTTTTACATATACCCAGTCTGAGCCATCCTGAATTACATTTGTATATCCGAAATTTACCTTTCCATTTTCGAGATAAAATCTTCCGTTTTCATTTGTCGCAAACCCTGTGTAATTGCTTTGCACATGACCATTCTTTACATATACCCAGTCTGCTCCATCCTGAATTAAATTCGTATATTTAAAATTAACTTTTCCGTTCTCTATGTAGAATCTTCCATTTTCGTTATCTGCCAGTCCTGTATAACTGAAATCTACTTTTCCGTCTTTTATTCTCCACCAGCCGTTTGAGTTCTGTCTGATTCCGGTATAGTCATATCTTATCTTTCCATTTTCTACATATACCCAGTCTGCTCCATCCTGTTCTACACTTGTATATGTTGTGTCAACTTTACCATTCTTTACATACATTCTTTCATTGTCACAGTCTGCAAATCCTGTAAAGCTTGTATCTACCACATCATCTGCATAATAATAGTAATTTCCATCTTCCGCCTTACTAAGGCCATTCTTCTTTTCAACAACTCCTGTTGCAGGTATCTCTGTTACATCTGTCTTCGCATCACATACTGTACAATGGTGGCTCTTGCTTCCTGGTGTTGTCTCTGTTGCTTCAACATCTACTGTCCACTCTGTACTGAAGCTGTGTCCCTTTGCTGGGATTGTTTCTGTGTATGTCTTCTTGTCACATGTTCCTGTTGTAGATGTACATGTATATGTAAGCACTCCTGCCTCTGTACATGTTGCCTGCTTTGTTATCTTTGACTCATACTTATGTGTATGTGTTGTCTCTGATGTTCCAGATGGTGTATATATCATATAGAAAAGATTGATTGCATCTCCCTTTGTTACAGTTACAGCACCCTTAGCAACATCTACTGTTAATGTACCATCAGAACCAACTTTTTTGCTTGTTCCATTAACTTTTACGCCCTTGCCAGAAGCTGCCGTTGTTCCGCCAAATACAAGTGTAAGCTTTCCAGCGGATGGTGCTGTGAACTTAATACTTGTTGATGACTCCATCTTAAGGCATTTTGTAAGTGTAAGACCGTTGTATGTTGCTGTACCTTTATTTGTTGCTATGCTTCCTGTAATACTATAGAAGTCACTTGTTGTTCCTGATTCTGTAAAGTTATGTACCTTTGCATCTCCTGATACCGGTGTGTCAGGTGTAACAGGTGTATCTTTTCCAATAGCTGGAATAACTGCTGTTTCATTATAACCACATCCTGTACATGTGCGGCTCTTAAGACCTTCTTCTGTCTCTGTTGCAGGTGTAACAACTACCCACTCACCATATGTATGTGTATGTGAAGTGCCAGATACGCTTCCACCACCTACTGATACAAGAGATGTCTTGTATGCATTAAGCTTATCCTTTAATGGCCTGTTGAGTGAATAGCTTGTATCATCAACACTGTTATCAAATGTCCACTTGAAATCTCCGCCCATAATACGTCCTGCATACTTAGTTACAATTGAAGGAACATCTGCAGGTGCATCAATATCAGCAGTATCAACACCTAAATCAACCTTAGTATCAAAATTAGAATATGTCTTTCCACCCTGCTTTGCCTTATAAGTTGAAGGTACTGTTTCACTTCTTGATGTTGCAAGATATGCATCGAAATCAGTTGCACTTGCAGTTGTTGTACCAGCATCCGAATTAGCATATATAACAGACTTCTGACCTTCCATATAGTTGTTGTATGCCTTGATGACACCACCATTCTCTCCTGAGAATATTCCACCTGCCAGAACATCACTTCCCTGCATTGAACTGAGCATTGGATAATTACAGTTTCTGAAATAGTTAGCCTCTACGAATGCCTCACTATCCTTTGCAGCGCCTACACCATATTTAGAATTACCATCATAGTAGTTATTATATACATGAACTGACATTGTTCTGATACGAGGATGTCTTGAATCAGAATGGTCAAACCAGTTATGGTGATATGTAATCCAGTTCTCACCTGACTCTGACTTCATGCCACAAAGTGACATCTTTCCTGAATCCCAGAAATGATTGTAAGATACTGTCACATACTGAGAATTATCCTTTAAATCCATAGAGCCATCGCCCTTAGCCTGGTCACCATCTGAACCAGCATTACCATAGAACACATCGTTGTTATGTACCCATACACCACGTGACTGCTTAAGAGATATACCATCTCCGTCGCCTCCACCGCCCCAGTTCATAAGACCAAGGTTTCTTACTTCTATGCCTGTTGACTGGAATACAGCCACACCTGCTTCATATAAAGTAGCATCATCACCAATACCCTCAAATGTTACGTTAGCTGCTCCCTTAACACCAATTGCATATGCTGATGATACATCTTTGCAGGCAAGTCCGCTTAATGTAACCTGACCTATAATACGGATAGCAACTGGCTGGCAGTTATTCTTAGCCTTAATTGCCTGTGTAATAGCTGCTACACCTGTATATTCTGTGTTACCAATCTTCATCTTAACTGTATTCTTATTAGCTTCTGTAACATAAAGAACAGATGCATTAGACTTTAATGTACCATCGTTGTTATATGCACCAACGCCATTCTTTACCGGTGAATTACTTGAAAATGTAAATCCGCTTCTGTCATGTGCATTTACAGTAAGCTTATCTGAAACGATAGCAGCTGATGTATTCTCCTTGCCATTGTTCAGCGGAACAATCTTCATAACATAATCGCCTGCTTTTAATCCTACAGCATCCGCTCTCATGTAAGATGGATACTTTCTGATAAGCTCATCGTCCAACTGGACATAAGCTGAATCTGAGGCACTTGCAGACTTAACATATACATTGTAACCTGTAGCTCCTGTTACAGGTGTCCACTTAACATATGCTGTCTCAAGCCAGCCTGATGCTTCTGTTATTGCGCCAGAAGCTGCATGTACTGGATTCATGTCAAATACTATAACTGACACTGCCACCATTACACATGCAAGTAATGCACTCATAAACTTTTTTACTTGCTTTTTCATTTTTCCTCTCCTTTTCCATTTTATGCACATTTTTGTGCAAATTTGATATGTTTTATTCATAAATCATGTTTATATTACCATTATTGTACAATATTTTCAACCGCATTTTACATGTTAGAGAAAATTTTTCGTAATTTTAACACATTATTTCTTTTCCTAAAGTAAATGAATATACAATTTTTTCTTTTACAGTTTTTCCGGTAAGCTGTTCCAGAGCTTTTGCATAGTAATCAAGCTGGATTGCGTATCTTTTGACAAGCTCTTTTTCCCCCGCTTTGCCCTTCATAACCCTGTCAGTCTTATAATCAACAATCACAAGTTCTCCGTCCTCTTCAAAACACAAGTCAATTATACCCTGTATAAGCTGTCCTTCGTACTCAAATACAAAAGGCTGTTCTCTTCTGACACTGCCACAGTTCACCGCATTTGCAACTCTCCTGCCTGTATCTGATTGTACAAATGTATATATATCCCACGGATTGACACTTTTCACTTGTAATTCATTCATCTTGCCGGTTTCTAACATTCTGTTAATATCTGCTTTAACTCCATCAAGGTTCACACTCACTGAATAGTCAAGACATTCCATAACCCTGTGATATGCGCTACCACGCTCATTAGCAGCAAGCTGCACTTCCTCACCGCTTATGAACTTTGGAATTATGCTGTTTGTCTCATCACATTCTTTCTTTTTAAGTGCTGTCTTCACAGATTCATCCATGTAAGCATTTTCCTCTGAATCATCATCCGCCTGCATAGCCTTAAGCTGTGAAACCGTCAGCTTCATCCTTCCGGCTGCGTTATCATCAGGAACATACTCCGGAAGCTCCTCTAATAAAGGATAAGACACAGCTTCCATAATTTCATCAGACAGTCCCCCGATTCTAACAGCGTTCGCTTCACCAGCCATCTCCCCGGATTCATCCACATCAGCCCAAGAATCCTCTCCGGCATCAACCATCACTTTAAAGCTGCCTTTCAATTTATCTGAATCCATAAGACACACTGGCATTATCATATCAAGATAGTTCTTTATATTCTCACTGTCCGCGAAAGACAACATTCCATCTGCTGCAAGTTGCTCAGCCCTTCCCCTGTATTTATCAAGTGTCTTGTCTGCATCTTTTACAACTCCGGTAATTATGAGTTTTTCCCTTGCTCTTGTCATTGCTACATAGAGAAGTCTCTCTTCCTCTGCTATCGACTCTCTTACAATTCTTCTTGCCATAGCACCTTTAATAATAGTAGGTGTCTTCGTTCTTCTTTCAAGGTCAACATAATCAACTGCAATTCCTAAGTTCTGGTCTACAAGCACCGGTGCTGTTGCGTCCATAAAGTTAATGCTTTTATGCGCTCCTGCAAGTATTACAATAGGAAATTCAAGGCCTTTACTCTTATGGATACTCATAATTCTTACAAGATTCTCATTGTCAAGGCTGGCAGCCCCCTCTGCAAAATCTTCGTCAAACTTCTTAAGTCTTTCAATATATCTTAAGAAATTAAACAGACCTGAATAACTTGACTTTCCATATCCCGCTGCTCTTTCCAGCAGGACATTTAAGTTAGCCTGTCTCTGTGCTCCGGCAGGCATTGTTCCCACATAATCGTAGTAGCCTGAATCATATATCATCTCCCAGCACAGATCATATAGTGGCTCCACGCTGCTCTTGTCTCGGTATTCTGTGAGCTTTGCAAGAAATAATGCACATTTGCCGGACAGCTGCTTAACATCCGTCTCCTGTATCTTATCTGCTCCGCCAAGCACTGCAACTGCTTTCAAATGTTCATACAGGTTGTTATGTGTATTCTTATCTGCATACTCTCTGCCAAGCTTTCTCACCATTCCAAGCTCCGCTGCCGTAAATCCTCCAAAATAAGACATCATCGCCGCCGCAAGGCTTATCTCCTGAACCGGATTATCTACTATCGTAAGCATGCTTAAGATTACCTGTATCTCACGCACGCTGAAATATCCTGTTGACGAATCTGTATACGCCGGTATCCCCCTATCCATCAGGGCATCTGCAAATGTATCCGCCCAGCCTGTAACTGACCTTGTAAGAATTACAATATCCCTGTATTCTGCCGGTCTGTATATATTTTCATCTGCATCATACACATTTACGCCAGAAGCAACTATTCCCTCAATCAGCTTTGCAAGCCTGTCTGCCTCAAGCTCTCTTGTCGTAGCTTCTTCTTCATTCTCTGAAGATATAAGAATAACGTCTGTACTCTTGTTGGCTTCATCACCGTAATTACTGTCACTATATTCAGGATATGGAAATCCTGCATTAAGCCTTACCGATTCGTCATACCCGATTCCTGAAAAATTCTTATTCATGATATGACTGAACACATCATTGGCACACTCAAGCACATTTCCCCGGCTTCGGAAATTCTTCTGTAATTCAATTCTAACATTATCGCCAGTCTCGCCGTATGTATCGTACTTCTCTATGAAAAGCTCCGGGCAGGCAAGACGGAACTTGTATATGCTCTGCTTTACATCACCAACCATGTATATATTGTTATTCTCACCGGACAGTCTCGTCTTCGACACCGCATTAAGAATAACCTCCTGCAGCTGGTTGGAATCCTGATACTCGTCTATCAGTATCTCTTCAAATCTGTTCGCAAGCTTGTCGGCAGTCTCTGTGTATACAAGCTTTCCGTCTTCTTTCTTTACAAGTATTGAAAGTGCAAGATGTTCCATGTCATTAAAATCAATTATGCCCTTCTCTCGCTTCACCTCTGAAACACGCTTGGCATACACCTTTGCCACTTTAAGTAAAGTCCGTATCTGGATGCCTGCCCCCTGCATGTCTGCAAATATTCCCTCATCATCTTTCAAGAATATCTTATCATTAAGCCGTCCTATGTAATCTTTAAACAACTTTCGCTGCCCCTTAACATATTCCTTAATATCCGGGTCTGCTCCTGCATCCTTCTTTCTTGACAGAGCTTCAAATGAAAATATTCTTATCCTTCTGCCAAGCTCTCCAAAATCCTGTGAATTAATCATCTCATTAATTCCAAGCAGGTCAGACTGCAAAGCACCTGTATATGCTGCAGGTCCTGCCGGCTCAGAACAGATATCTACTAATCTATTATATTTATCACGGTAATCAAGAAGTGCATTTTTAATTGAATCATACAGCTCCTTAATTGCAGGATTATCGTAAGTCTCATCATCATAAACTAACATGCACTCGTCAAACCACTCATCAATCCACGGATTGCTTCTTGAAAAACGGTATATTTTATCTATAATACTCACAAGCCCTGAATCGTCCCGTCCCATGCCAAATGCATCAACAAGATTAAAGAATTCTTCATCTGCTTCGGCATAGAATTCCTCAAGCACATCTTCCAACACATCATTTTCAATAAGCTTCTTCTCACCCTCGTCCATTATCCTGAACCCCGGGTCCAGATTAACCTCTGGAAAATGATTTCTGATTATCCATAGACAGAAACTGTCTATCGTTGTTATCTGTGCGTTGTTAAGCAGTGTTATCTGTCTTAAAAGGTTCACATCCCCCGGATTCTCGTCAAGCATTGAATCAAGTGCTTTTCTTATCTTGTCTTTCATCTGGGCTGCTGCCGCCTTTGTAAATGTAACAACAACCAGCCTGTCTATATCTATATTCTTATCAGGGTCTGTAATCATGGAAATGATTCGCTCTACCAGAACAGCAGTCTTTCCTGAACCGGCAGCCGCCGAAACCAGCACATTACAGTCTCTTGTATCAATCGCGCTCTTCTGCGCCGGTGTCCATTTTCTTTCCATTCTCATCAACCCCTTTCTTTATATTATTCCATAACACTTCATCATCAAATTTCTTTAATTTTCTGTAATTGCAGCCCGGCAAATCCACTGAAAATCCACACACTGCCCCATAAGGACATCTGTCACAGCTTGAAAACTGTCCATCTTTATAAGGACTTCTCCTTATATCACCACCTGCAATTCTATCCGCGGTATCAACCGCCCTTACATCAACGAATCTTCCAAGCATATTAAACTGCTCTGTATTCATCACCTTACTTCTTCGTGAGTCAAATCCGCCGTCAGCCTTTCTGCTAACCGGAATATTAAGTGATGTACCCTCGGTATTGTCCATCTTCTCGGCAATATCCTTATCCGAATTAACCATTCCTTTAAGGCGCAGTTCTCCCTTAATCTTATCCTCTATCTCTTCTGCACTCTCTGTTGTCGCAGATACAATCGGGTCACTTATGTTGTAGTAGAACACTCCGGCAGGAATCACATTTTTACCCGGACGCATCTTCGCCACAAGCTTCATTGCCGCTTCCATGTAGACCATAAGCTGGATATCAATTCCGTAGTAAGTCTTTACTATGTTGAAATCCTTCTTTCCTGTCTTGTAATCGATAATTCTTACATATACATCTGTGCCGTTTTCGCATATGTCAACACGGTCAATTGTTCCACTCATAAGCTGCTTTCTGTCTCCGTCCCCGACTTCCATATTGAACTTATGCTCGAATACAAATGGCACGAAATCACCACATTTTAACTGCTTACCCATCGCCCATACAGTGCGGTCTGCAAGGTCTTCCATCCGCTTAATCATGAATGAATTACGGCTTGAATCCTTAAGGATACTGTTCTGGTATATGTCAGTAATTGCAGCGACACTTCTTTTTACCATCTCGCGGCGCTTCTCCTCTGATATCAGATAGTACGACTCACCGTTTTTCTTGATTTCGTCGCACACCTCACGGATAACCGCATGCAGTACGACGCCAAAGTTTACCGGTGAAAATGTAAATTCTTCCCTTTCCTTTAAGTCAACTCCATACCTTAAGTAATACCTCAGCGGACACTCTGCAAAGTTCTCAAAAGATGTGACGCTTCCGACAAGCCTGCCGCCAGTAAGTGAATCAATAATATCCTCATCTACATTTGTAGCAATTTCAGTATTATCAAAGCTGTTAGCCGCCCGCGGTATTGTCACATATGAATTCTGCTGTGCCGTGTCTTTGTAAGATAACTTAAGGCAATGTGAAAACATTTTTCTCATGCTTCTTATAATATATGAAGGCATCAGCGCCGCACCCTCGCTGTTTTTTACCGCATATGACATGTAAAGCTTCTCCGCACTCTTTGTCATAATAAGATACAGATAGAATCTCTGTGTAAATGCTTTCTCCCTCACGGAAGCTGACATAACTATTCCCTTATCCTCAAGATACTCCCTGTCGCTTTCTGACAGAACGCTTCTTGAATCAGCCTTCTTAGGTACATTGCCGTCATTGATTCCGACAAAGAACATGACCTTGATATTGTCAAGACGGGTTCTTTCTATATCTCCGATAACAACACAGTCATTGGTCTGCGGAATAAGTCCTATCTTAATCTCCTGAAATCCTGACGCAAGTATCTTGTTAAATTCTTTAATACCAACCTTCTCGCTTCCAAGAAGGGCATACATTTTATCTAATACTTCTATAACTTTCTTATATAACTGCGCATATTCATCACCAGTGTACTCGCTGTCATTAAGCACACTTACCTTCTGTTCCATATCTTCACGCACAAGGAATTCGTAAAGAGCCTTTACCATATCTGCAACATTAGATTCCTTTGACTTAAGCACTTCTTCCAATGGATCCAACATATCCGTTATCATTGTTCTTAGTGAATTAAGCTTCTCAAGGTCAGTATTATTGACTGTTCCCCTGAACTTTCTTATCCATGGTTCATGCCATTTTCCCCTGCCTCTGATTCCAACTGCAACACAGTAATTGTCTAACAGATCAATATCTTCGCGCTCCATTCCGCTCATTCCGGTTCTTAGGAATCCTAATATGCTGTCATAGCTGTAATTATTCTCTATTATTCCAAGTGCACCGTTAATTGCCGCAATGAATGGATTGTCCGTCACATGGCGCTTGTAATCTAAGAAATATGGTATATCGTTCTGCTTTAATATATTAGCCGCCAGTTTGCCGTAGCCATCCATGTCCGCAGTAACTATCGCAATCTCGTTATATCTGTATCCACACAGTCTTGTAAGTCTTATTATTTCTCCTGCTGCAAATGTTAATTCTTCCTTGGCAACAGCTCCCTCATATATAACGATATTGTCAGTCTTCTTATTAAATCTTCCCGAATTGTTTCTGAAAAGATTCTGTTCCAGGAAATCCAGTTCTTCTGAATTCTTAAATCTTGAATTAACATTTACAATTACATTCTTTCCCGGTACTGCTTTTCCTGCAATATACACAGGTTCAAGGACTTTCACATGTTCTTCATCACATATCTTATAAAGCTTTGATACGCAGTCCTTACTCATGAAAAAAAGTTCTTCCCTGCCTCTTACTGAATTTTCACGCTCAGATGCATCAATTGTCAGAGAAACATATATCTTCGGACACATTGATAAAAGAATTGTCATTAAATTGTACTGAACCGGAGTAAAGCCTGTGAATCCGTCAAATACTATCTCGCAATTCTTTATTTTCTCTGACTCTGTAACCTTGCTGCATAATTTATCCAGTATTTCTTCTTTAGTTATATAATTCTTATCTATGTACTCTGCAAATGCGTTATATACAAGTACTATATCATCAAGCTTATACTGAAGTGCTGCACTTCCCTCTGAATCACTGTATGCTGCACCTGCCGCATCCTGCATAACATCCGGCTTGATATCATACTGAAGCATCTCCGATATAACAGACTTCATCTCTGACACAAATCCTGTATTAGACAGATTACTTCCAAAATATTTTAATCTGTCCTTGTTCTGCTCTAAAACTCTTTTAATAATCAGATTCTTTCCTGTATCATCAAGGACTTCAAGATTATCCTCACCCACTTCCTCAAATACTTTATACGCAAGCCTTTCAAAGCTCACAACATCTATATTAAGTATTCCTTTTCTTGGATGCATGGACACCAGTCTTTTCTGAATTGCCATAGTGTACTGCTCCGGCACAACAACTATATAATTCCTGTCAGGATTCTTCATTGATTCTTCAATTATATGCGTATACAGATAGTGCGATTTACCCGCACCTGAGCTTCCCAGAATTAATTGTAATGACATGTGTTACTCCCCTAATCTTTCTATAATAGACTTTACCATCATTTGCTTTACCATAATGCACCTTTTCATATCATGTCTCATCATGGTTCGAAATCAACCGCTTCATATTCCACCGTATCTGAATAGTCCCACCATTCTCCCTGATAGCCTGTAAAGCCATTATTCTCCATAGCACTCTGAAGAATCATAACATTGTTCACAGCTTCTTCATTGTCTATATCTGAATAATTCCTGTCTGCTTTTAGAGAGAAATCATCAAATTCTGTCGGCATTGATATAACAGTTCCATCAGCAGCAACCATTGTAATATCCACTGTTCCTCCAAGATTATGCTTTTTCATTCCGTCAGCCGGATTTGCCACATAGTTAGGGTCCGGATATACTTCCCATAATTTCTGCTGTGCCTCAAACGGTCTGTATGCATCCCAAATCTTTAAGCTGTACCCCTGTTCTTTCAGTTCTTTCTGCACATTTGCAAGCTTCTTAACTGTTCCGTATCGAAGGTATGCGTCTGTGAAATCATATATTCTGACACCTGTAAAGTTATTGTCTGTTGCATACATCAATTCGACATATATATCCGGTATGTATTTATTTACAAGAACATATTCGTCATCTTCCGGTTCTTTTTCGGTTGCAATCTCCTGTGTTATAATTTCCTGTGCTGCAGTCTCCTGTATGTTCGCCATCTCTTTTTCTGATACATCATCTGTTGTAACATTTTTCTTTTGTCCACATGCTGTCATGCCTGCCGCTATAATCACTATTACTGCAAATGTTTTAATAAATTTACTGTTCATAATCATTCACCTCTTCATAAACCTACCATTTCATCATATTTAATAATTTAGTAGGTTTTTCAAGCTATGCATTAATTTAATGTGCCATTTTACACTATCCAATACATTTGTATTTAATATACCACATTTTAATCATAATCTCCCACTCCATACCATATATTTTGTAATAATGAATATGAAGGGCAGGTTTCTTTGTGATGAGTCAGACTAAAATTGTTGTTATTCCATTTAAAAAGCTCCTTATTGGAGCGGTTATCGCTGCTATTATAATAGCTTTTATTATATTCGCTGTTATCCGTCTTGGCAGCAATAGTTCTGATAATTCCAGGAATACTACTAAACCTAAGAGCAGCACTGTAAATGCTTCTGCTTCTTCTAATATTGAGACACCCCTTGATAATGCCGACGCTCCTAAATTCTGCCCCGGAGTATATACCGCCTCTATTCTGTTAGACGGCAACCCCGTTGATATCCAGGTCACAGTTGATTCCTCTAACATTAACAGCATTGAGCTTGTTAATCTTTCTGAATCAATCACAACTATGTACCCTAAGCTCACAACTTCATTTGATGAAGTTGCTGCTAAAGTCATGGAAGCCGGCACAACCAACATAACCTATGATTCAGCCAACAGATATACATATTCCGTCTTTATAGAAGCAATAAGCGCAGCCCTTAAAAAGGCTGCGCCATGATTAATATCTTATATTTTCTGTATTGTACCCCACATGCCTGCTAAATCCGTCTGCCACTACTTAGAATAAGTCACAGCCTCACTATTCTCATCATAATCAAACATGCCATCATTCTTCTCTTCAAGTGCCTTGATGATGTGATATGTATATTCATTATATGGTGTATCAATTCCAAGTTCTTTTCCCATACGCATCATTGCGCCGGAGAACATATCTATCTCTGTGTGTCTGCCTGCATCAATGTCCTGCAGTGTTGAATATCTTGCTGTTGGCGGAACAGCGCTTCCTCGGCTTGAGTTATCTGCACACCTGCTCATATCAATGCCTTTGGCAAGAGCTACTGCTTCAACCTCCTTACGTAATCCTTTGCTGATTGCTTTCATATGCTCACTGTCAGTATAACAGCCAACACCTGCTCCAATAATAGCCTGTGGAAGATTGTTACAGATATTAAGTCTATACTTGCTCCATATCTCTTCTTTGATATATTCAGTCACTCTGTAATTAAGTCCTGTTCCATAAAATAAATCTCTTATTGCCGCAACTCTCTCACTCTCAAATGGTGCAGTTTCCTCTCCATATATAATGCCTATTGTAGTCTGAGGATTGAACACATATTCCTTACCTTCGCGGTGTGACGCCACCTTTATAAGTGAATAAATGATATGTGATTTATCTATCTTGGTAGATATTATCTCTTCACTGTCAACACCATTCATAAGACTCATGACAATTGTATTCTCACCGACGGCTTCCCTAATATCATCTAATGCACCTGCAAGTGCGCCGTATTTTAATGATACAACAAGAAGGTCAACACCTTTTGCTTCCTCTGGGGTCAATACCTCCGGGTGGTATGTCTTTCCATTAATCAGACAGCCTTCTGCCTTAAGTCTTTCCGCTCTTTCGCCCTTTGCAATAACGCTTAAACTTATATCCTTCTTTTCTGAAAGTCCCCATATAACATAAGAGCCGACTGCTCCTGCTCCAAGTACTGCCACTGAATGTATCTTCATATACATTTTCCTCTCATTCTTTGTAATTTCTTCAAATATATATACACTTCAATTCTTTCCGCGTCAAATGCTTTTATCTTCCTACAATATCGCCCTCTTCAAAATCGTAAGTCAGCTTCTTTCCATATGCCATGACATATGCAGCACATTTCTGCTCATAGTCTGTGTGCTGCATTCTTAAACTTGCTGTTCTTTCATCAAGCTGTCTGTCCGGATATATTACTGGCAGGACATGTACCCTGAATGTGTGCAAATGTGTACTTTTAACCTGCTGTTCAACAAACAGCGAAATCACCGGCACATTAAACTTTACCGCATACAGATATGCACCTCTTTTGCATGGGCGGGGCTTCCGATAATTAAACCACATTTCCTGCTCAGGATATATAAGCACAAGTTTGTTTTCATCAAGTGCATTCTTAATCTGATTAGGAAACTCAGTCTCCATAAACCATTTCAGGCTGCTTACGGGCATTGTGTCGGCATATTTTTGCATATACCCGACAAAACCTTTCATTGCAAGGTTAGAATCTTGATTAACAATACTTATTCTTCTGAATCCAGCTTTTCTCATTGCAAACCTGACAATTGCAGGGTCTAACGGGCTGAAATGATTGCATGTTACAATCGCAGGACCTCTGATTCCAGAAAGATTCTCAAGTCCGTCAACTTGTGTTATAAGCCCCACCGCAGAAGTCCCGGCATGAAATATAGCTTCTGCAATATATTTCTTCACACCAAAACCATATGCTGTGCGGTAATCAATATAATGTCTTAGTAATGCTTCTTTATCTTCGCGTAACAGCTTAGGGTCTCCCGGCTCAACCTTTGAATTCAACTGATTAAGGCTTACAGCCGTCCTAATATTTTCATAGACCTGCTCCCTATCACCAATCATATCTCCTCCGACATAATTTATTTTGCAGCATCACTGCTATCCTTCACGAAACCACTATCCACAACAAATCTGCTTCCCACAACATCAGAAAACTTAACCCCATCACCATCCGCAATATTCTCAGCCCTTGCAAGAAGCTTCTTTAAATTCTCACGGTCAGCTTTCTTTTCATTATCCCCATACTGCTTGCGCTGTTTAATCAGCAACGGATAAAATCCCGACTCAGCCGCATACTGCCAGAAATACTCCTCATACGGAATCTCGCTGTAATGCCACGGCTTGTCAAACAGGTTATAATGTATCAGCTTCGGTCTTGCTATATACTCCCCGCCCTTGTTAGGCATAACATTCCATTCCTTATCAAGAAAATATATTTCTTTTGCACACATAGCATTAATATAATCCTGGTCAGGTGCAACACTGTCAAAGTGATATTCAGCCATAAGCTTTAAGAATCTGTCTGCCAGATGAGCCTGTCTTATCTTATCAAGGTTCATAAGAAGCACTCCTGAATTGACATATTCATCCCGCTCTATTCCCACTACATTTTCAATGTAATGAGCCAGTATTGTATTCTTTCCTGCAAATGTATCTCTTACTGCACCAAACATTGCATCTCCCATATCAACTGAATAAAGCTTTGCAATGTCATCATTTATTACGGTATCAGAGTCAATATACACAGCTTTATTAAGCTCTGGAAAAAGCTCTGCAATAAATAACCTGAAATATATCGTCAGTGTAAACTCGCCTGAATAAAGCCTGTTTTCCTGTCTGTCAGTAACTGTCTGTCCAAAGCTTTCAGAATATTCGTACATTTTCTTTCTTATATCAACGAATTCAATATCTATGTTTTCATAATCCTTTATCACATTACGAAGCTGAATCATCGTAATATTCTTCACATTGTCGCACATAACAATAATGCGGTAACGCTCATCACAAGCTACATGTACAGCCAGCGATTTAAGGCACACTGCCAGATATGGTGCGTACTGTTCATTAATCGAGAAAAACACAGGAATACGTGAAACTGCCATATACTCTTCATGCTCCCTGTTATAAGAATCCAGAAGCTCATCATATTCATGAAGTCCAAGTATATTATGCATTTTATCAATCTCCCACGGCTTGACTGAAACAGTCCTTATCACCGGAAACACCCGGAAGGTAGTTGTAAAATGCTGAAAAACAGTGTTGTCATGCAGCCTCCTCTGGTCATTAAACTTTCGTCCGCACAGATTAACTCTTGTTGCAAATGTATTAACAGCCGTCTGGTCAGGCATAAACATTTCCTTTCTTATGCACTGTTCACGACATTTTTCCAGAAGCCCGTTCTGTCTTATCATCCTCATATTCATAAGCATTACTCCGGAATTAATGTAACCATCACCGAAAAGCCATCTGCCATAATAATCAGAAACTCCCGCAATCTCTATGCCATCCATATTCTGATAATAAAAATCCCTAAAATCTTTTCTGCACAACACATCAGTATCCAGATAAAGAACTCTATCCTTAATATCTGTCTTATCAGCAAAAAGGCGCAACATACAGCACGCAGTAAATCTGCTCTGCATATTTGCCTCCGGCAACTCCTCAACAAAATATCTTGTAACATCAACAAGAAAGATATTTACTTTAATGTCCGATTTATTCAATTTTTCTTTCAGATATTTTGCAAATGCTTTATCAACCGGCTTGTAATTAATACCTTTTTCCCTGTAATCAACCGTGAGAATATATATATTTAACGGTTCATCCACATTTTTAATAAGAGACATTGAAGATAAAAGAATCCCCTTCTGCATTGGTTTATCACCACAATACAATATGTTCATAAATCCGTATCCTTTCTTAATTTATTAAATATGTCTGATTTATCCTCTCTGTATTGATTTTCCCCAGTTTCTTAAGTAAAATACATATAAGTTTTAAACGATAATTAAAGAATTGAGGAATGTTATGATATTTAAGATTTTCAAAAAAGATTTGAAAGGTCTTAGCAGGAATATTCTGGCTTTAGCCATTGCGCTTGGTCTGTGCCTTATTCCATCGCTTTACGCATGGTTTAACATATATTCCAACTGGGATCCTTACGCAAACACTGCGTCTGTCCAGATTGCTATTGTTTCTGAAGATGAAGGCTACTCTGAATCTGATGATTCCACTATCAATATGGGAGAACAGATTGTTGAACAGCTTCATTCGAATGATAAATTAGGCTGGCGTTTTCCGGAAACTAAAGATGAAGCCATGAATAAACTGAATGCCGGGAAGTACTATGCCGTTATCGTTGTTGGTGAGGACTTTTCACGAAGCCTGTATGACTTCCTTGACAATGGTCTTAATCCACCAACAGTTACATATTATGAGAATTCCAAGAAAAATGCTGTTGCTTCCAAGATTACAGATACAGGAAAAAGCACTCTTCAGAACACTATCAATTCCGAATTCATTGATGTGTGTGTTAAGACTATTATGCAGGGACTTAACGAAATAGCTGAAAATGATCCTTCAATTATTGAAAAGACAGTTAAGGATTTACAGAGTGTATCTGCCAATATTAATTCTTACGATACCATGATTGACATGTTTATTAAGAGTAATTCAGACCTGGCAGATAATCTTGCAAAACTTCAGGAGGTTCTTCCACAGATTAAAGATGTTCTTACCGGAACAACTGATGTTGCTGATATTGCCAATAAATCTCTTGATAATGTCACAGATGATATTGCAAACCAGATTGATGCGCAGCTTAAAGCTATGAATGAATTAACTGACAGCGCACTTGATTCTCTTGATAAAGCTGTACAGCTTTCAATAACTGATGTCGGACAGGCTGGCGTTGAGCTTAGTAAAGCCAACAAACAGTTAAAGGAACTTATAGACCAGAATAAGGCTCTTGAAGATGCTATTGATTCCCTCAGCAAAGTAGATGGCATTGACCCAGCAGTTATCACCGCCCTAAAGTCAGCTCTAGCTTCTGTTAACGCTATGGAGAATATCGCATACAACCTTGTTCAGCAGTGTGCCGATATTCTTACTGATTCACCTGAAACACTTCAGGCAAAATACCAGTTAATCAAGTCTGTTGTTGAACAGTGCCGCACAGAGCTCCAGAAGAGCCAGACAATTATGCAGACTGTAATAAGAACTAATGTTAACCTTCTTAAGGCTTCCATTAAGAATGCCGTAAGCAGCCTTGCAGCTAATATAAGCAGTGCCGGAGACAGTATTAACGGAATATCACAGATGCTCCTTGGTGTGAGTGATATATCAGTAAATATTAATACAACTCTAGAAAGCACAAAAACATTACTTGATTCTCTCAATAAAAGGCTTGATACCATATCTGGTTCAGTAGGAGATATCAGTTCATCTTCTACATATAAACTGATAATGGATTTCATCAACTCAGACGCACAGTCAATAGCGTCATTCCTGTCAGAACCTGTACAGGTAGAAGAAATCTACGTCTATATGCAGACTAACTATGGAACAAGTGTTACACCTTTCTATACAACACTTGCTCTCTGGGTTGGAGGAATTGTTTTAGTTGCCCTTATGAAAGTAAAGGTTGACTATGAGGATGATGAATTCAAGGATGCCACAGAACATCAGAAATATATGGGCCGTGCACTACTCTTCCTTGCAATGGGACAGCTTCAGGCTCTTGTAGTTGTTCTTGGTGATTTGTACATTTTAAAAATTGACTGCACCCACCCATTCATGCTGTGGCTTGCAGCCGCTATAACAAGCTTTGTATTTACATTATTTATATATACACTTGTTCTTACATTTGGTGATTTGGGAAAAGCTATTGCTGTAGTTATGATTGTGTTACAGATTGCCGGTTCAGGCGGAACTTATCCAATAGAACTTCTTCCCGAATTCTTCCAGAATGTGTACCTTTACTTCCCATTCCCTTATGCAATCAATGCCATGAGGGAGGCAATAAGCGGATTATATCAGTGTGATTACGCTGTATTTCTTGTGAAATTATGCGCTTATGCTGTTATTTCCCTTATTCTGGGACTTGGAATCAGAAAGTCACTTCTTGAAGTACGCGAGTTCTTCGAACGCCGTATGAAAGAAACACATTTTATGTAAAGGAGAAATGAATTTATGCAAAATGATGATTTTAATATAGATGTTGTTATTGCGGAAATCACAGCATTTGCAGAAAATATGCACGCTAAGAACCAGCACAAGAAAAAGGTCTGCTTAAGATGTATGATGATAATTCCTTTAGTATTCATGATGCTTATGTTTACCATGGATACAGCTAAGGTTGTTTATCTGCTTCTTTGGGTAATCTCACTTTTTATATTCTGTGCTTATCTTATAGTTATTGATTATATTGATGACAAGCTCGCAAGAAAGCTCAATGAGCTCAATATTGAGATTAAGGAAAAACAGGCTGATACTTCTCTTACAGACAGTATCAAAGCATTTTTAAGTGAGGTACAGTTATGAAAAATATATTTAAGATTATACGGGCTGACCTTCGCCACATAAAAACAAATGTAATTGCACTATGCGTAATTATCGGTCTTACCGTTATTCCTGCATTGTATTCGTGGTTTAATATCCTGTCAAACTGGGATCCATATGGACAGGCTTCCACAAGCAGGATTAAAGTTGCCGTTGTATCTGTTGACAAAGGTACTTCTCTTGAAGGAACGGAGCTTAATGTCGGTGACACCATAATTGATGCACTTAAAACTAATAACACTATCGGTTGGCAGTTTGTTGCTTCATCAGATGAAGCAATCGAAGGCGTATACAGCGGTGAGTATTATGCAGCCCTCGTTGTTCCAGAGAATTTTTCCAAGAATCTTATAAGCTTCTTAAGTGATTCCATGGAACATCCTCAGTTAAAATATTACTGTAACCAGAAAGCAAACGCTATTGCACCTAAGATAACAGACAAGGCTAAAACAGCAGTTCAGCAGCAGGTAAACCAGACATTTATAGATACAATCGTATCTACAATTGCCGGTACTGGCGACTCAGTTATCAAAGATGCAGATAAAGAAACCGGTTCTCTTATGGATGCAGTAATTAACAGACTTACATCCGCAAGGACTACACTTTCAACATACGATGTAATTCTTAACTCAATGCTTGCAATTACTGACCTTACATCATCAATAAGCAGCAGTTCAAACAGTGCTGCACCGCAAGTTTATACACAATTACAGTTACAGCAGCAGCAGTTAATAACCTTACAGGCACTTGTAAATGGTAATTCCGCTGAATCTTTAAATGAATTATCATCTGCTCTTTCAAACCAGATGTCCCAGATTCAAAGCATTATGAGTTCATTAACAGAGCTTTATTCTGACATGAACATGGATGTTGCAGACCTGTCTGCTGCAATTAAGCTTACATCAGGCTCACTCGCTCAGACTAAAGAGCTTCTCAGTGACCTTGAGACAAAGCTTGATAACGCAATTAATACATTAAACACAATCACTGAACAGGATACATATGGTTTATTATCAGAGATGTTAAATGCAGATGCCAATACTTTGGGAGATTTTCTCTCTGCACCTGTAAATATAACAACAGAGCAGGTATATGCTGTTAAAAGCTATGGAACAAGCGCTTCACCATTCTACACAATACTTGCACTGTGGTTTGGTGGACTTATACTTGTTGCTATTATGCACACACCTGTGCATCCTGCTCCAGATATTCCAGCAGATGCAAAGAGATATGAAAAATTCTTCGGAAGGTATTTTATCTTCTTTGCAGTAGGACAGCTTCAGGCACTGCTTATAACACTTGGAAATCTTCTCTACATAGGAATCCAGTGTTACCACCCATTCCTTTACTGGGTTGCATGTGCATTCTCAAGCTTCGTATTCACCTTCTTTATGTACAGCCTTACTGTTGCATTTGGAAATATCGGTGAAGCACTTGGAATTGTCCTGCTCGTTATACAGGTTGCCGGCTCAGGCGGTACATTCCCTATAGAAGTACTTCCTAACGCCTACCAGATAATATACCGATTCCTGCTCTTCCCATATTCAATGGATGCATTAAGAGAATGTATAGCAGGAATGTACCGATACGATTACATTAAGAACCTCGCATTTCTTTCAATATATATAGTTGTTTCTCTGATTATCGGATTGTTCTTACAGAAACCATTTGAGAAGCTGAATCATATGATTGAGAGAAGTAAGGAGAAGTCGGGGGTAATGTTGTAGGAAGTTGCTCCCCTAAAGCACGCCCAGCCGTGTATATTAGTAAAATCAAAACACGCTTCCGCTCGGATTCCGACGCAGCGGTACTAGGTTCGCTGGGATTTGCTACCACATTGTGGCAGCTTTCCCAGCTTACCAAGTGCCGGCGTCTTCATACGGTTTTGATTTTACTAATATACACGGCTGGGCTTTTCTTTACCGGACAACTGCTCCGCCCCGCCTTTGGCAAGGTTGGGGCGGGAGAGATATTCTCATCTCCTATGTAGAAAAACTCCCGGAAGTTTGGAGGCATGTGGTTTGTGGGGTGCGGTATTCCGACTGTAAACTGTGCGCATAATAAAAGCATTGAGTCATAAGTAAACCAAAGCGTACACACGCCATGGATGGCGTGTGAGATGTCTCGCACATGGATGTGCGTAGACATCGTTAGCGGATGGTATAATTACCTAAACACTCAATGCTTATTATTATGCAGTGCAGTTTACCGGAGAGATTCCACACCCCACAACCACCTGCCTCCCACTCCCGGGAGTCACTTTTCTAGAATAACCCAGTTATTACCCCATCATCATTAACATCTATATTATATGCCGCTGGTGATTTTGAAAGTCCTGGCATTGTCATTACTGAACCTGTAAGCACTACTATGAAGCCTGCACCGGCTGATACATATGCTTCTCTTACATTCATCTCAAATCCTTCCGGACGGCCAAGTAATGTTGGATCGTCTGAAAGCGAATACTGTGTCTTAGCCATACAGATTGGAAGATTACCAAATCCTAACTGTTCAAGCTGTTCAATCTGCTTATTAGCTGCTGCCGAATAATTAACACTTCCTGCTCCATATATTTCTTTGGCAATTGTCTCAATCTTTGCTTTAACCGGCTGGTCTGTCTCATACAGACAATGGAAATTGCTCTTCTTTGTCTCAAGTGTCTTAAGGACCTTTTCTGCAAGCTCAATTCCGCCTTCTCCACCCTTTTCCCATACTTTGGCAAGGGCGAATTCACAGCCTTTATCTTCACAGAACTTCTGTATATAATCTAATTCTGCCTGTGTATCTGATACAAACGCATTAAGTGTAACAACTACAGGCACACCATATTTCTGAAGATTCTCAATATGCTTTTCAAGGTTTACGATTCCCTTCTTTAATGCGTCAAGATTCTCTGCTGATAATTCTGTCTTAGGTACTCCACCGTTGTACTTAAGTGCTCTTACTGTTGCTACTAATACAACTGCATCTGGCTTTAAGCCTGACTTACGGCACTTTATATCAAAGAATTTCTCTGCACCTAAATCTGCTCCAAATCCTGCCTCTGTGATAACATAATCTGCCATCTTGAGTGCAGTCTTAGTTGCTCTTACTGAATTACAGCCATGTGCGATATTAGCAAATGGTCCACCATGTACTAATGCTGGAGTATGCTCAAGTGTCTGGATAAGGTTAGGCTTTAATGCATCCTTTAACAAAGCTGCCATTGAACCTACTGCCTTGATATCTGATGCTGTAACAGGCTGTCCCTGATAATTGTAAGCAACTACCATCTTGCCGAGTCTTTCCTTTAAATCCTTCATATCTGTTGCAAGACATAATACTGCCATAATCTCTGACGCAACTGTGATAACAAAATGATCTTCTCTTACAGTTCCGTCAACCTTAGAGCCAAGACCTACAACTATATTTCTAAGAACACGGTCGTTCATATCCATACATCTTTTCCATGTAACACATCTTGGGTCAATTCCAAGTTCGTTGCCCTGCTGTATATGGTTATCAAGAAGTGCTGCACATAAGTTGTTAGCTGATGTGATTGCATGGAAATCGCCTGTAAAATGCAGATTCAATTCTTCCATAGGAACAACCTGTGCATATCCACCACCTGCTGCTCCACCTTTGATACCGAAACATGGACCAAGTGATGGCTCACGAAGTGCTATAACTGCCTTCTTGCCAAGCTTTCCAAATGCTTCTCCAAGCCCTACAGTAATTGTTGTCTTTCCCTCTCCTGCCGGAGTTGGATTTATGGCTGTAACAAGAATTAACTTTCCATCTTCATTGTCTTTGACACTGTTGATGTACTCATCTGATATCTTAGCCTTATACTTTCCGTATAATTCAAGATCATCCTCGCTTATGCCGCATCTGGCTGCAACATTCTTAATTGGCTCCATTACTGCTTCCTGTGCAATTTCAATATCTGTCTTCATAATGTTTCTCTCCTTTGCTTTAGCCTTTTCGTGCCTTGCAATCCTGCCTTATCAAAATTCCTAAGAAGTTCCCTTCCTAATATATCTTTACATAAAAACAAGAGGCTACAGGCGCACTTTAATACACCTATGCCTCTGTTAAAAACCTGAAAGATTCTCCCCAAGCAAATCAGCCTCAATATTTCTCATCTCTATGCTTAGAAATTGCTTCTTCGGTGCTGATAATTACAGCTCTCCAGAGTTCCGTCCATAACCGGTCCTTTTGCCTGAGAGTTTTCGCTGTCACCTTCGGCGCTGCATTTTTACACAGTCTCTCCCGATTATATCTTCCGGATATTACCTTAATAATAAGGAAAAAAGCGTCTTGCTTTATCTGCAAAACGCCTTCGTTTTCAACAATAATATATAAATTGACAGAGTTTGTCAATAAGCAACATTTAACAAAATTATTTATTATATTAGGAAATAACAGTATTCAATTGAAAAAAATGTTGTTTTATGATAAAATTTATCTTAATTTTTTATAAAAAGGGAGAATACATAATATGTTTAGTAAAATCAATACTATTCTCGTTACTATTGACGCATATGTCTGGGGAATTCCACTCATTGTCCTTATACTTTCAGTTGGTCTGTTTCTTACTATCAGACTTAAGGGTGTTCAGTTTACTAATCTTGGACGTGCTTTTAAGTACATTTTCAAAGACGAAACTGATGGAAAGCATGGTGAAGTGAGCAGTTTCGCAGCACTATGTACAGCACTTTCAGCAACAATCGGTACAGGTAATATCGTAGGTGTTGCTACTGCTATTGTCTCAGGCGGTCCTGGTGCATTATTCTGGATGTGGCTTGCTGCCTTAGTTGGTACTGCTACCAAGTACGCAGAGTGTCTCTTAGCAGTTAAGTTCAGACAGGTTGACGAAGACGGTCATGTTGTTGGTGGTCCTTTTAACTACATTGAACATGGTATGGGACCTAAGTGGAAATGGCTTGCCAAGATATTTGCTTTCTTTGGTATAGGCGTTGGTCTTTTAGGAATTGGTACATTTACACAGGTGAATGGAATCTCTTCTGCTGTTAATAATTTCTTTGATTCTAACAACGCATGGACTGTTTCATTATTTGGAAGAACATATTCATGGACTGTAGTTATAAGCTGTCTTATCCTTACATTCTGTGTTGCTCTTGTTCTTATTGGTGGAATCCAGAGAATTTCTAAAGTTGCTCAGGTTATTGTTCCTTTCATGGCTGCAACATATTTTTTAGCAGGTATTCTTATTATTTTATTTAATATTACAGATGTTCCTGCTGCCATCCTTACAATTGTGCAGAGTGCATTTGGTCTTAAGGCCGCTGCTGGTGGTGCCCTTGGTGCCATGGTTGTAGCTATGCAGAAGGGTATTGCAAGAGGTATCTTCTCTAATGAGGCCGGTCTTGGTAGTGCACCTATTGCCGCTGCCGCTGCCCGTACCAATGAACCTGTACGTCAGGGTCTTGTATCTATGACAGCTACTTTTATTGATACTATTATCATCTGTTCAATTACAGGTATTGCAATTGTTCTTACAGGAGCTTACGATATGGGACTTGAAGGTGTTGCAGTAACAACTAAAGCATTCCAGTTAGGACTTCCATTCCCTGATGGAGTTGCTTCATTTATTCTTATGTTATGCCTCGTATTCTTTGCATTTACAACTATTCTTGGCTGGGATTATTATTCTGAGCGCTGCCTTGAATACCTTACTAATGGTAAGAAGAAATGCATCAAGGCATACAGATGGATATATATCCTCTGCGTATTCATTGGTCCTTATATGACAGTATCTGCTGTATGGACAATTGCAGATATATTTAACGGTCTGATGGCTATTCCTAACCTTATTGCACTCGTTGCTTTAAACGGTGTGGTTGCTAAAGAAACTAAAGATTATCTTGACAGAATTAAGAAAAAAGAAATTGATTAATTAAGCATTAACTGCTTATGCGTATAATAAGCCCCACTCCGGATTAATCCGGAATGGGGCATTTTGTATATATCTTTATTCTGTTATAGTACTATGAGGGAATTTCCCCGCTGTAATCACATTTTATGAGCCCATTTTAATATATCCATCACATTTCATGAGTTTTATAGCAAAAGGGGGCTTGTATTCTCCCATATAAACATCTCCATCATCATGCATATTATCTTCCTCTATCATACATTTTTATAAAGAAATTCAATGTAATAATATAACACGTTTGACCGATATATAATGTAGAAGTAACATTTTGAAATAAGGTCCAAGGAGGGATTATTGCAGCAAATGGAGTTATTCGCAATTCAAAAGTGTACCCAGTCCAGACTATCAGTAATCTCAAAGGGGTAGGACAGGATAATACCAGTGCAGAACACGGTAACAGTGGACAGTCTCACAGACAGACAATAACTATCAGAGTTAATCCTGAGACTTATGCTGATGCACCAGCCGATTGTTATACAGTTACCTATAACCGTAACAGTCAGCTTCAAGCATTTTATTATCGCCCTCGCCATGAGTATACTTACTAATAATGGACGAAGAAAAACACCTCTTAATCAGAATGTATATTGCTGATTAAGAGGTGTTTTCTTATGCTCTACGCTTCAGCTTTATATATATGAGTTGCAATATTATTGCACACGCAATGCCAACTGAAACATAAGATATTAAATCCGTATTGACATATGTCGGGTTAAGACTTGCTGTTCTGCCAAGAAATCTGTTACTGAATAACGTTCAAGGCTCTGATTTAGTAGTATATATTGGATAAATCCACTATAATGTTGTTAAACATTTCCTATAAGAATATCTATATTTCAAGATTTATAGGCATATTATTATTGATGAAGAAGTGTCTTGTCTGATTTTTTTGTCATGATACCTATAGGTAGTCGTATATTCTGACAGCTTATAGGTATTTTCTATACATTCTTCTCTCGAATCAGACATTATCCTTGCCAGAAAGCTAAAGATTGCCTATAGATAATGTGGTTTTCCATCATTTATAGGTATTTACAATGAAATCTGCGCTTTATGAGCAGAAATCCTAATATTTCTGCCTATAATCAATAGAAATAATATCTTCTTATAGGTTCTGCTCTATATTCTGCGACCATGTTGCTGTCAGATGCAAATGTATCACCTAGTTGGACGATACACTATTTTGCCCCATCGATAAAGTCCATATAATGGTGTAAATTACAAATTTATATAAAAAAGAGCCGAGAG
>ERZ825670.1325-NODE-1325-length-27720-cov-2.963926_pt1 | contig 27720 bp, 30 predicted proteins | sample MGYA00519929_ERZ825670 | MGnify/ENA primary metagenome ERZ825670 (study PRJEB31778, sample SAMEA3449207) | human gut metagenome | biome: human gut; feature: human-associated habitat; material: faeces | place: United Kingdom | collected 2010/2012 ...
GTACCTTTGATATGTGGTATATCTAATGGTGATGGCATATAATCAACTATTGCATCTAATAATTCTTTTTGGTCTTGTTTTTTCATGTAAGAAATTTGAACTGCTGGTCTTAATGCTATTTTATTTTCATCAACCATTTTTAATAAAGCACTATCTAAATTTGTAAGTGCAACATATCTTCTTACTTGTTCTCTACTTATTCCAAATTCTTCAGCTACAATTTCTACTGACAACTTCTGCACCGATGGTGTAGAAGTTAAATCAACCCTTTTTCCTTGTCTATTAAGTGCTTCTAATTTCATTTTAAAAGCCCAAGCTCTTTCAGAAGGTAATATTTCTTCTCTTTGCACATTGCTATCTACCATTAAAATTGTTGCCTCATCATCTGTAAGCTCTCTCACAATACATGGCATTTCAGATAATTGTGCTAACTGACAAGCTCTCCTTCTTCTATGTCCAGCTACCATTTCATAAGTGCCATCTTTTTTCTTTCTTACTATTGCTGGAAAAATAACTCCTCTTTTCTTTACACTTTCAACAGTTTCCATCATCTTTTCGTCATCTCTAACTTTAAATGGATGATTTGGAAAACTCGTTATTTGATTAATAGGAATCATTATAATGCTTTCCATTTTTCCTTTATCTGTACTAAACTTAAATAAATCATCTACACTCGGAAGTCCTAAATCTTTCCCTGTTGCTATCTTTTAACACCTCCTTTGCAAATTCTTCGTAAGCTATTGCTGGTTTACTTTTCTTATCATAAGCATAAATGCTTTTACCATCAATAGTGCTTTCTGCTGCTTTTACTCCTCTTGGTATAACAGTTTTAAAAACTTTTATTCTTCCTCCGTAATTTCTTCTAACTGTTTCTTCACAAGTTTTTGCAAGATTTGTGTTCATGTCTGCTAGAGTCAATAATATACCTTCTATTTTCAATTTTGGATTAATATTAACTCTTACCTTATCAACTGCTTGTACTAACTGTGTCATTCCTTTTAAAGCCAAATATTGAGGTTGAATTGGTATTACAACACTATCTGCACTAGCCAAAGCATTTATTGTAAGCAAACCCAAAGACGGTCGACAATCTATTAAAATATAATCATAATCATCTTTTACTTTTGAAATATAATTTCTTAATATATTTTCTCTATTTTCAAAATTTATCATTGATGCTTCTAATGCTTCTAATTCAATATTTGATGGTACTAAATCAATATTTTCTTCATTAGTTATGATTGCTTCCTTTTTATCTATTGGTTGTTTTGTTATAATCTTTTCCATTAAAGTCTTTATTGTATGTTCCATTCCATCTGCATTTTTAAATCCTAATGAACTTGTTAAATCTGCTTGTGGATCAAAATCAATCAATAAAACTTTCTTTCCATTTCTTACTAAACAATTTCCTAGATTGGCAACTGTTGTTGTCTTTGCAACTCCACCGCTTTTGATTTGCAATAGCAATTACTTTACACTTTGACATTATAAAAACCTCCTTCCTTAACATTTAGCCATTATTAAATAATGACTATGTAAAAGAACAAGTTTATTTTAACTTGTTCTATCTTGCTTCTCTATCTATTTCAAAACCTTTTAATTTTTTATCAATATTTCTTTTATACTCATTTACTCCCACATTTTCAATTTCATCTGCAATGTATTTTTTATTTTTCAAATCACTAATTTGACTTTCTTTGTTATATCTTTTTATCACACTTTCAACTTGTTTTTCAGATACAATTCCAGTAAATATAATTTCATTTTTCTTAATTTCAAAATCATACCCTTTATATAACATATAACTCAAAAATATTTTTTGTCCTTCTTCATCATACTGTTGTAATGTTTCACTATTAAATAAGTTTTCTCTTGTAAATTTTAAATGTTTCATTTTCTCCATGTTATTACCTCTCCTTACTCATTTTTCTTTCTATATTCTTTCTAACTTTTGCATAAATTTCTAATGCCTTATCTTCATTAAAACTCTTTTGAAGTGATATACCTTTTTCTTGTATAAAATCCTTTGACATTTTAAAGATATTAGTATCATTAAATGTATATCTACCCATTTCGTCTTTTCCCATATACATAGCTGTAACTGGAATTATTTGACCACTATATATTGGCAAATTAACAGTACAGAACATACCAACTTCTAAATTGTCTAAATATTTAATTGCTTCATAACCTTCCATTTTTTTACTCCTTTCATATTTTTGCAACAAAAAAAGCTAATCTCTCGACTAGCTTCTTCGTTTATGTATTTATTTATTTTCAATTAACTTTATCAATAGTTCATTTACTGGCTCTGCTGATTTATTTTTCCTTATTAATTTGTTTCTCATTTTTACTAATGATTTTACTATTAAATCTTTTTCCGATTTACTTGTTTTAACTTTTATTTTTTTCATATAGAATCACCCCTAATTTTTTATTATTCTTATTTTATCATATTTAAAAATTTTAGCAATTCTACTCGAAGATTTATCAATTTTATGCAATTTCTACATATAAATTCACTTCAACATGGTTATATTTTTCTCTGGTTTTCTCTACTCTCACAAAGGGTTCAAGTTCTTTTCTAATATCGAACACATTTCCTACTAATTGCAAAGGCTACTAATGTTATACCATTTTTATCTTTTGTTTTTATATTTAATTTCATTTTTAAATCTCCTCTCAAGTTCTAATATCAAATTTCTAAGTCTTGAAATTAGCAATCTGAAGTCAGAAAATCAGACTTCTGACCGCCGATTTCCGACATCTGTCCTCAGATTTCTAACATCAAACTTCCAATCTACGCCTTCTGACATCCAATTTCCGACTTCTGTTTTCACCTTTATTTTTTACGTCTTCTTTACATTTTATACATATGTATTTTTATTTTTTCAGCAACTTTTTACCTTCTGTTTTATTTTTCCTCTTTCATATTATCACACTTGCATTTTCTTTGCAAGCGAAATTAGGTGCATAATTATTATATTTTTTAATATAAAATACCTTGCAAAGGAGAAGGCTAATAAATAATTCATTTTTTTAGCTAAGTTTATGTTTATGGAAAGGAATGTGATAAAAAATGAACAGATTAAAAATACCAGAAAATCATAGTGGAATTAGCAAAACGCTTAGGTTACCTGAAAACATAGTAGACAATATTCAAAGTCTTGCTAACATTAAAAATTTATCTTTCAACAGAGTAGTAATATCTTTATTAGAATTTAGTTTAAATAATTTAGATGAAGAAGATAAAGAAGAAATTGAAAAAGTACAAAAGGAATTAATTTTATCTAGGTAGACTGTTTAAGTCTATCTTTCTTTATTTCTATAGAAGGTTTTATAAAATACCTAAAATATTAAGCATGCCTCTTTTTTCTGATTTGTAACACTTTTTTATTTTTCGAATAATATATACCATACAAAAGAACAAAAGACTTAAGCAAATTTTTATATAGGAGGTACTTATAATGAGAAATTGTTGTAACAGTGAAATACTTTGGTTTATCATCCTATTTTTACTACTTTTCTGTGGCTGTGGAAACAACAACTGCGGTTGTGGCAATGGATGTTGCTAGTTTCTCTTAAGTAATGTCAAAGTTCAGAACTTTTACTTTGAAAGGAGGGAAATGTTATGCCAGAAAATAGAGGTTGTGGATGTGGTTTCGGTAACGGCTGTGACTGCATTTGGATTATAATCATATTAATACTAATATTCTGCTGTTGTGGAAACAATAACTGTGGCGGATGTGGCTGCTGCTAGATTTTAATTCTTCAAACATATAAAGGTAAAGCGGTAGAAATGGGTCTACCGCTCTTTTTTATATTTTAGGAAAGTTTGTCAAACTTTCCTAATTATTTTTTAATTTCTTCCTGCAGTATAACCTGTAGAATATGCAATTTGTAAATTGAAGCCACCTGTATACGCATCTACATCAATTATTTCTCCTGCAAAATATAAGCCTTCAACCATTTTAGACTCCATAGTTTTTGGATTTATCTCTTTTATGCTAATTCCTCCTGCTGTAACTATTGCCTCTTCTATTGGTCTAAATCCTTTTATTTCTAAGGTAAATTCTTTTAAGTTTTTTAACAATTTTAATCTTTCTTCTTTTGTAACTGAATTTATTTTCTTTTCTCCGTTTAACTCTGCAAGTTCTAATACTGGGAATATCATTTTGGCAGGTAACAAATCTTGAAGTCCATTTTGCAAAGTTCTATTTTTATATTTTTCAAAATCTCTTTTTATTCTGCCATCTAACTTTGCTTCGTCTAAAGCTGGTTTTAAATCTATTTTTAATAAAATATTATTTTGCCTAAATTTTTCTTCCACATTTTTATATCTTAGCAAATGTGCTGATGAACTAAGTATTGTAGGCCCTGACACTCCAAAATGTGTAAATAACATTTCTCCAAAATCTTCATATATGGTTTTATTGTTCTCTTTATCTATTAGTGATATTCCTACATTTCTTAGGCTTAAGCCTTGCATTTGCTTACATAGCTTCAGTGATTTTTCTGAAACTGTTAGTGGAACAAGTGAAGGTCTTATTTTTTCTATACTATGTCCTAATTTCTTTGCCATTTCGTAGCCTTCCCCTGTTGAGCCTGTTGCTGGGTAGCTTTTTCCGCCTGTTGCTAAAATAACTTTGTCTGCCTTTATTTTTTCTCCATTTTCTAGCATAACTCCTGTTACTTTTTTAGCATCATTTTCTTCTTCTACTAAGATTTCTTTTACCCTTGCATTTGTTTTTATCTCAACTTTCAAACTATTTAACTTTCTTATAAGAGCATTTAATACATCTTGTGAGTGGTCAGATACAGGAAATATTCTGTTTCCTCTTTCTTCTTTTACTTCCACATGCTGCTCTTTCAACAAATTTATTATGTCCTCATTTGTATAATTTTGAAAACAGCTATATAAAAATCTCCCATTTCCCGGAATATTTGAAATAAACTCTTCTATTGGAATAGAAGATGTAATATTACACCTTCCCTTTCCTGTTATTAATAATTTTCTTCCCAAACTATTCATTTTTTCAAGTATTGTTACATCATTTCCATTTTCTGCACTGCTAATTGCTGCTAATATTCCTGCTGGTCCTCCACCAATAACAATTACTTTCATTTTTTCTCCTCCTTAAGTCATCTACAAACTAGATTTAAAAGAATTAAATTTTTAGGTTTGTTCTTATTTTTAATTATTTTTTTCAGGTCCGTCCCCTGTGTTCCGAAATCGGAACGAAAAGGTCCGTCCATATTGTTCTTTTTACTAAATTATAAACGTATTCTTGGCCTATTCTTCCTACTGATTTATCATATTCTTCGCCTAATAGTAGGTTATCTGATAATACACGAATTCCTATTGTGGAAATATTGAATTTTATGCCCATTTGATATGCTCCTATTGTTTCCATGTCCTCGCATAATATATTATATTTTTCTGAAAGCCATAGCATTCTATCTTTTTCGGCATTCCATACATCTCCGCTTCCCATTGTTCCTACTTTATAAGAAAAATGTTGTTTTTCCGCTTCTTCTTTAGCCAATTTTACTAGCTCCTCATTTGCTTTTAGTACCACTAATTCATCTATTCCTTCCTTAAAAGTTTTTAACTCCCACTCTAATGAATTGCTTCCTTTTCCTTCTTCTTTATATGGTGTTTGAAAGGAATTTATATTGATGCAATTTTCGCCTATTACTAAATTTCCTTTATGAACATCTTTTGTAATTCCTCCTGCAACTCCTTGATTTATTATAAGGCAAGGTGAAAAATTTATTATTCCAACTACTGTTGCCGCTGTAACGTTCATCAACCCTACTTGTGTTTTAGATAAAATTATTGGATATTCATCTATTTTTCCTTTATAGAAAATATAATCATATAATTTTATTTCTTTTACTTCTTCCATTTTTTCTTTAATAAGTGCTATTTCATCTTCCATTGCACCTTGTATTAATATTGGTTTTTGTTCCATTTTTTAGCTACTTTCTCCTTTTATATTTGTACACTATTCCATTATATTTTGAATTGCTTTTAATACCCCTAATTTTCCGTACTCATATGTAAGACCACCTTGCATAAATGCAATATAAGGCTCACGTATTGGCCCATCACATGAAAGCTCTATTGAAGAACCTTGCGTAAATGCTCCTGCTGCCATAATAACTTGGTCTGTATACCCTGGCATATCCCATGGCATAGGAATTGAATTTGAATCTACTGGTGCCCCCATTTGAATTCCTTGACAATATTTTATTAGTTTTTCTTTATCTTTAAAAATGATATTTTGAACTATATCTGCCCTTTTACTCTCTGCTTTTGGTTCTACTTCATATCCTAACTTTTCTAACATTTTACTTGCAAATACTGCAGTTTTCAAGCTTGCTGCTACAACTGATGGTGCTAAGAATAGTCCCTGTAAAATTGACTTGTTTATTCCTAATGTTGGTCCCACTTCTTTTCCTTCCCCCGGTGCAGTTAATCTTTGTGCAACTAAATCTATTAAATCTCTTCTGCCTACAACATATGCTCCATTTGGCTCTATTCCTCCACCTAAATTTTTTATAAGTGAACCTACCGCAATATCTGCCCCTACTTCTATTGGTTCTTTAGTAGTTACAAATTCACAATAACAATTATCTATCATTATTATTACATTTTTGTCTATTTCTTTAATTAATTTTATAACTTTTTCCAATTTCTCTATTGTAATACTTTTTCTTGTAGAATATCCTTTAGAACGTTGAATTTCTATTAGTTTTACATTTCCTTGTTTCAATCTTTGTTCTATTTTTTCGTAGTCAAAATCATCATTTACTAAATCTATTTGTTCATATTTTACATTATAAGATTTAAGTGATGCTGGGTTATCTACAATACCAATAACTTCGTCTAAGGTATCATATGGTTTTCCAGTAATACTTAGCATTACATCATTTGGTCTTAATAGACCAAATAAAGTTACAGTTAGAGCATGTGTTCCTGAAATAAATTGGCTTCTTACTAAACTGTCTTCTGCCTTAAATATGTTTGCAAATACCTTTTCTATGGTATCTCTTCCAATATCTCCATACCCATAGCCTGTTGTGCTTCCAAAGTGCATTTCTGAAATTTGATTTTCTTGAAATGCCTTTAACACTTTTAAACTGTTTTTACTGCAAGTTTTATCTATTTGACTAAAAACTTCCTTTACTTGTTCTTCTACTTTTTCAGATAATTCTTCTATTTTTCTACTTATTCCAAACTCTTCGTACATCTACTTTCTCTCCTTTTTTATTACTTTTACATTATAGCATTTTTACATTTAACATTCAATAAAAAGTTGATTTTATATTAATTTTGTGTTAATATAAATTTAGTTGTAAAGGATGGTGTTTATTTTGGATACAAGCGCTAAAAAAGAAATTAAAATAGTTTCTGGAAATGGAAAAAATTTAAAAATTTCTCCTGTTTCTGACTATATTGATATTGAAAAACCAAATAAAGAAAAGGAAAAGAAATCTATTATAATTCCAACAGAAAAAAAATAAAATTGCTATTTAGCTTTAGCAATTTTATTTTTTTATTTTCAAATTTTAATTACATAGCTTCTTTACTTTCTTCGTTTTCATTTACTGTTTCTGTATTTTCTGCTTGGTCTATTACTTCTAAGCTTGCTACTGAAACTTCATAAGCTATTCTTATTTCTGAAGTGCCATCTTCATATTTTTTCTCATATTGTCTTGATTGAACTCTTCCCACAACTCTTACTTCTGTACCAACTGGCATATTTTCACAAAATCTTGCATTTCTTCCCCAAGCTATACAAGGAATATAGTCTGATTTGTTATATGCTCTGTTTACTGCAAGTAATACATCTGCAATTTCTCTTCCAAAAGGTGTTTTTCTGTAGACTGGCTTTTTGCAAATAAAACCATCTAATACAACTTCGTTTGATGAGTTTTCTTTGCTAGGTTTAAATTCTTCTTCATCTTCTTTTGCAAATGTTACTTCTTTCTGGCTGTGTAAAAAATAAAGAAGTGTATCTGCCTGTGCATAACTCATGCGGTTCTGTACTGCGTGGATACGCATTCTTCCTTTTGCCTCGTGCTTTATCATAAATTTCATTATTCTTACATCCTTCCAGTTATGCGGTCTGTACTTACCAGACCACATATGTCAATCTGTTTCCTCTTACTTAAGGAAGAGGCTGCCACACGTTTCCTGTGCGACAGCCTCTTTACGAATCCACCTCTTATGCTTCTGCTGGCTCGGAAGCTTCTTCTACAGCTTCCTCTGCTTTCTCTGCGTCCTCAACAACTGCTGCCTCTTTTGCTGCTGCACGTTCTTCATTGATCGTCTTTGCATCTTCATAGATGTCACCAGCATTCTCCTGAACAGTTGTCACTGTTTTCATTACACAGTCCTTAGCTCTTAAAACCGCTGCTGTACACTGTGTATATACTTTCTTCGCATCATCACTGGCTAAAATCTTAACACCAGCTGTTCCAAATAATGTACCTCCTGCAAATAATGCAATTTTCTTCCAATCTACCATGATAAAATCCTCCTTTTTGTATTTCATGAAAGCAGTTTTCTTCTTCCGCTGTCTTCATTCGTATTATGATTTTTTCATAAAACACAATGTTTTCCTATGTTTCGTACCGATTATAATTCGCTTTATATCAGTTACACAAGCCTAACGTATTTTATTGATAAATTTTATCATGTTCTGTTTTTATCTGTCAATGATCACACGGTCTCTGCCTCTCTCCTTTGCGAGATAAAGTTTTTCATCCGCCTGCCGGTAAACGTCCGAAACATCCATACCGTCTGCAAACTGTTCCACACCACAGCTGAATGTAAATGCCCGGTTCTTTTTCTGTTTTCCAAACAGTCTGTAGTCTGCGCTCATTTTCGCCAGCATATGGCGAATCTCCTCCTCCGTCACATCCGGCAGGATCAGCATAAACTCTTCTCCACCAAACCTCACTGCGATTCCATCTGCTATCAGATTACGTTCCAGTATCCTCGCAAATTCAATGAGCACTTCATCTCCAAAAGCATGTCCGTATTCATCATTGACCTTCTTAAAAAAATCCAGATCGATCAGTGCCGCATAAACGTCTTTCTTCCCTTTCTGTACCAGCCGCTCAAGATAGCGGTTCAGATATCTCCGGTTATATAACCCGGTCAGCGCATCATGATCTGCCGCCTGTTCCAGCTGTCTGCTGAGACTTGTGAGTTCTTCCGCCTGCTTTTTCTGCTGCACATTTAAAAGGATCGTGATCGTAAACACACTGATAAGTACGATCATCAACGAGCAGATCGTAGAATTCAACTCACTCTCAGCCGTTACCTGTTCCACATCCACCGGATGATAATATGCAAGGATGACCGCTGACATATCCACCAGAAAAGCGAGACATCCGAAGATCACTGCCGCAGTTGTTGGAAGAAAGGTTGCAATTGCCACCATGGCGAGCACCATATACACGATCGTTCCTGTCTGGTAAATGTAATAAAGTATCGGGAACTCGAAAAAAGTGATCAGTGTAATGATGACATAGGCTGCACGCTTCACATGTCTTGAACGGATGCCCCAGAATGTCATTCCAAATATGACCAATGTACACAGGGCACAAAAAATTGTCGGCGCACTGAGTCCATAAATATACACATTTCCAACAAATCCAAACAGATTTCCAATACTTCCTGCTGCTCCCAGCACATAAAACTGTCTCAGTCCAACATTGACAGATGGATCAAATAAGCGGTTCATAACCGTTCCTCTCTCACTTCCAGCCTGATTTTCGGATCAAAGCTGTTTTTCTTCATTTTACCATAATATTCTTAAAAGACAAGAAAAGTTGTTTTTCATGGAAAAATATATTTTCTATTGTCTGGCTCACCTTTTTGCGGTAAAATAATCTCGGATTTTTCATATGGTAAAGTACAAACAGGAAAATCCCACAGGTACTTTAGTCAGAAGAAGGAAGGAGGAAAAAGATAGCATGCGGTCTGTCAGACAAAAATATATCAGTCTCATACTCATCCTCTCTATGTTTTTCCTCGGAATGTGCTGTGGCAGCACACAGGCAGATTCTTCTCTGATGTATGGAATTCTCCATCACACAGACAGTGTTTTTGTAAATTCCGGTGTTGATGAATTACCGGAGCAGCTTTCCAACGATACCACGGAGCGTATGCTCTCAGCCAATGCATATCTTCGTCAGGAAGGCAGACGCATAAACACACGCACAAACCGAGCGGTCAACTGTCTGTTTCTTATTGTGGAACTTCTTTCACAATTGTTTCCCGTCATTTTTGCATGCAGCGTTTTAAGTCAGACTTATCACGCACCGGGCAATCATGTCATCGTTCGTTATATCCACAAGAAGGATGGCAAGAAAAATAATGAAACCATATAATTCCTACTGATTTACCGCATATTTTATCCGCGGTCTTATTTTGGTACGCAAAAATCCCATTTACAGGATATCTGCGCCCCAAATGCGCAGGTATCAGAAAGGTATGATTCTTATGGTTGAACATATTTTATTTGCAGTTTTAACGGCTGCTGTCATCGGTGCTGCTATTTTTATGTGGTGGTTTGAAAATCACGATGAAAAAACAGATTCTGGAAATGAAAAAGAAGGGAACTAAGTTATTATGAATATCGGATTAATTATTTTTGCAATTATTGGATCAATTATTGGTCTTGCCTCTACATTTTACATTGTGATCTCCATGTTTTGGATTCTTGGTGTTAAGATTGTGCGCAGGATCAAACATGGCACTCCACTGTATGATTAATATCATATAAAAACGCTCCGCAGGCTGCTGTACTCCTGCGGAGCGTTTTATTCTTCGTCATTCATGCGGCAAACGGCATCCGGTCCAGCGATCATTTTTTCCCTGAAAAGACCGGAATACGCTTCTTACCAGAACATCCAGTAAATCAGCCCCAGTACCCAGCTTGAAACTATCCCATATAAGATCACAGGACCGGCGATCGTAAAAATCTTACATCCGATTCCAAAAACCTGCCCTTCTTTCTGAAACTCGATCGCCGGGGCAGCCACACCGTTGGCAAAACCTGTGATCGGCACAAGCGCCCCCGCGCCTCCCCAGTTTGCGATCGACGGATAAATGTTAAATCCCGTCAGGATCACGCTGAGCAGGATCAGAAGCATGCTGCACCAGCCTCCGGAGGTGTCTTTGTCCAGTCCATAATTTTCGCACGTATTTAAAATGAACTGCCCAATACAGCAGATGATCCCACCGGTAAAAAATGCCTTTACCATGTGAAAGATCAGATTGTGTGTCGGTGTCACCTGCTTCACATACTCGTTATATGCCTGATCGCGCTCTCTTGTATCCTTGCTGTGCACGGTCTGATTCAGTTTCTTTATCTGCTCTGTCTCTTTATCTGCCATTTTCTGTTCCTCCTGTATCCACATATTTTATGTTCCTGTTTTTTGTCCGGCATAAATCCTCTCTCTTATCTTGCCTTTTTTACTGTAAAATATGCATAACACAGGTTCTGTAATTTCATGAACCAGCCAATATTTTTTCTTACTTTCAAAGAATAAGTATCTCTTATTTTTTCTTTGTTTAATATAAGTAACTCTAATGGAATTAGATTACATTATGCATTGAATCACTTACCATTTGTAGTATAATGTTGATAGAATCTGTCGGCATACACTGTTTCAGGAAAACGCTGCGGATCGATCACGAATGAAGTAAATGGAGTATGCCATGAAAAAATATATTTGTCTCTTTCTTTCAACCTTGATGTTTCTCACCATTTTTTCCCCTGTCAACTGCTATGCCCGCGATGGAAAAAAAGTCATCCGGGTAGGTTTTTACACAATGGATAATTATCAGGAGTGTGATGAGAACGGAAACTACAGCGGCTACTTCGTGGACTATCTCCGGGAGATCAGCCAGTATACCGGATGGGAATATGAATTTATCCAGATGAATTACTCAGCATGCCTGAAATCCTTAAATGACAGAAATATTGACCTTGTCTGCGGTGTAGACTATTCTTCCTTCCGGACAAGCACTCTTGACTTTTCTGCACAGCCGGCGGTCACAACCCATTACGAACTGTATGCGCTGAAGGATAACGATACCTATTACTATAACGACTATGCGGATTTCGATGGAATGAGCATTGGCGTTCTTGCAAGCTGTAACCATTTAGACGCTCTGGATGACTATGCGGCTGCACACCATTTTTCTTTTGAGAAACAATACTTTGGAAACACAGCACAGCTGGAAAAAGCGCTTGAGGACAACACTGTGGATGCCATTTATGCTACAAATGTTTCCCACCCTTCGGAGAAAAAGATCCTTGCAAGCCTTCCTTCTTTCCCGCTTTATTTTGTGACTTTTAAGGGAAATCCGATCATGGAATACTTAAACTATGCCCAGACTGTGATCTTAAACGTCAATCCCAACTTTGAACACGACCTCTACAACACTTACCAGCGGGATATCCGGAATTACCGCTGCGAATTTACCCGGGATGAGTTAGACTATCTTGCCACAGCGCCGGAGATTACAGTGACCTGTGACCCTTCGAATGCACCAATTGAAGGTTACAATGAAAATACACAGACCGCTTCCGGCATTGCTGCGGATGTTCTCGATCTTGTCAGCCAGTATACCGGCCTGCATTTCCGGTATATAAAGTCTGACAGTTTCTCCGATGCCCTGTCGAAGCTTCGGTCACATGAGATCAATATGCTTACGGCACTGGCACACGATTATTCATGGGCTGAGCAGAATCATGCACTTCTGACAACCCCTTATCTGAACTCGTCCATTGTGGTTGTACGGAATAGCAAACCACAGAGCCATGAGAGGGATATCGTTGCACTGCCGAACAGCTTCAATCTCACAAATTCCATTCTGGACAATCCGGAATATGATACCGAGGATGTGGTTTACTATGATACGATCGAGGAATGTTTTCAGGCTGTGCTGTCCGGCAGTGCAGACTGTACTTATGCCGACAACTATAGTGCCAACTATCTGCTCTCGCAGGTAAAATACCGTAATTTGTCCTCCACAACGCTCACTGCCATGACAGAGGCTGCTTCCTTTGGTCTGTCTGACCAGTGCGATCCAAGACTGCTCAGCATTATCAATAAGGGACTGGCGTGTATTTCCTCTGAACAGCTGGATTCCATTGTTCTTCAGAACTGCAGTTATAGGGAGGATCCGTCCCTCTTTACCCTTGTTTATGCTTATCCGCGCATTTCCATTCCGATTATTCTGGCAGTCAGTATGGCACTGCTCTCGCTGCTGCTGGGTATTCTGCTGGTTCATAGCCGGAAAACAAAAGAGATCAGGGTCATGTCGGAGACAGATGCCCTCACCGGTCTTTATAACCGGAGGGCTGCCGAAGATCATATTTCAAGACAAATGCAGGAAGATGGCAAAAATCCTGACTGTGTACGTCCACTGATCAGTATCGATCTGGACAAATTCAAACAGGTGAATGATACTTATGGACATTTAGAAGGGGATGCTCTCTTAATTGCGGTTGCAGACACGCTCCGCACATCTGTCCGCAGTTATGACATTGTAGGACGCATCGGTGGCGATGAATTTGTTGTGTACCTCTCAAATGTCACAGACAGACAAAATGCCATGGCAGTTGCAGAAAAACTGTGTCAGGTCATCCGCGGACTCTCCACCATGAAAAAAGAATGGAGCAATATTTCTGCGAGCATTGGAATCTCATTTGCCGATCATCCAGATATTAAGATGGAAGAACTCTATATTTCGGCTGATAAAGCTATGTACTCCGCCAAAGGAAACGGAAGAGACCAGTATCAGACCCTCTGATGTCCCAGCAGGATGTCACTGTGGAATATTGACACTCCACAGATACTGTTCTCCCTTTCCCCATAAAAGCAGTTCCTTCATCTGCCCGTCATATAGTTCATCCGGACGGAATTCTTTTAAAATATGGATCAGATAAGTCTCTTTTTCATCCTTGGGGCTGATCTGATCTAACTTTTTGTCTAATAGTTCCCGAAGTTCCAGCGGTTTTATATCATCTGGAATCTCAAATCCCCCGATTTTTCCGGCAACCCCTGCTCCGTAATAAAATTCATAATTTCCAAGCATTACTGCTTTCTGCATATTACATTTTAAGATCACGCTCTGGCGTGCGATGGATGTGACCATATCCGTCATTCTCTCTTTCGTCTTGTGCAGACATACTCCCACTGCTTTGGGCTGTGTCTGACTGTTCTTATTTTTTATCTTATGCCATAATCACGTTTTCGTCAAATACCATGCTGACCATATAACAATGTCTCTGTGCTGTCCTTCTGACAAATGCCTGTGAAAATGTTTTCTCCAGACTGTCCTTTCTGCATCAGGGCGGTGTCATGTGATGTCCAAAATACCAGAACGCTCCTGCACATTTTCCAAATGCCATAAACAGCATGATCCAGGAAAGTCCTTCTTTTATCTGGAATCTTCTGAAGATGATCGGGAACGTATTTAAGATTTCTGCCAGTGCCACTGCAATACATCCCACAAAAATACCTGCACAGAAACCATATACATACAAGAGCCAGTGCCCGACCGGAAGGCTGATATCTGTAAATACCGACATAATTGTGCCAAAAATCCCACCAAGCACGATCATATTTTCAAAAAGAATGGTACTTTCCGCCCGGTTGCATTTTGCAATCATTCTTGGCACGACACCGATGACTATGATAAATGCAAAGGTTCCCGCTGCCACTCCGACACCGGAGGCAAGTCCGATAAATCCGAGAAATAAATGTTTAATCCACATCAACACTGTGTCCTCTTCTCTCTGCGTTATTGATGAAAGCGGTATCCAGATCTGTCTCATATTTCCGCATCTCGATCTGGATCGGTGTTGGATCATGCGTGATTTTCTTGTGTCCCACATGGTTGAAAAACACAATAATCCCAACGGCTAGTCCAATACTGTAGCAGATTTCCAGTTCTGTGATGCCATTTGATTCCGTTCCCGTGATCTGCTGATAAAACTTTGCAAAAACATCTGTCACACCTACGTCATTGTTAAAAGCCATGATCGTAAAAGCCGCTCCAAAGAAAATCAGGATACACAAAATCACTGTCTTCAGACAATTCATCCACACCGGTTTTTCCGGGGACTTCACATACTCTACGATAAAGTCTGATTCTCCCTCATTGCTGATGTCCAGATTCGGGTAGTCCTCATGGATCAATTCGATCACTTTTAATACGGAAAACACGACAAGCGTATTCTTTTTCTTCTGCTCATCCTCCGCCCGGAAGGAATATAACTTCTTCTGCCTGATCTGACGCAGCGCCGCCTGATCCGTGCACTCCATCTTTGCCACATCACCGAGTGTCACACGGCGGTCTGTCACGACAATATTCTTTCCAATCTTTAAATAAAGCGTATCGCCTGCACTCATGCGTAGTTCCTGCTTTCCTCTGAAATAACTTCCTGTACGAGCATCCCATCCTTTGGCTCTCCTGCCTCTTTCTCGTTTGTCATATAATAAAACGCTGTTCCTGCCAGCAGTGCAAGCACAAGAAGCATAAGACAGATCCGATACTTTTTACAATTCATAATAATTTCGTCCTTTCTGTTTGATAAATGCGTCAGCTATTTTTTTCAGTACGCACACCGATCATTCCTGCATACTATATTGCATTACTATGCTTCTTATTATGTATGTGATTGCTTTAAAATATACATACTATCTTTGATTTATTTCATTGCATTTTCCCTTAAAACATGATACCTTTTCATAGGACTACAACGTTTATTCAGGATAATTGCAAAACTCTTAGATAACGTAAATTAGAATGTGAAAATTTTGTCAAATTTCCACATTCCTCATAACATTAACAGGGAGTTTTGCAATTATCTGATACACTGATAAAAGAGGATAATTATGGCAGTAACGAAAGAAATTCTGACTCTGGCTGTCGAAACCGGAGATGCATTGCTCCGCAATGGTGCGGAAGTTTACCGCGTGGAAGATACGGTGCTTCATATTTTAAAAGCATATGAGATTACAGACTGTGATGTCTATGTGCTTTCCAATGGAATTTTTGCAAGTGCAAATGAAAATAAAGAAGATGCCTGCAGCATGATCCGTCATGTACCGCTCGGCTCTACCCATCTCGGAAGGATTGCTGCGTTAAATCAGCTTTCCAGAGAGATCTGTTCCCATGAATGTTCCCTGCGGGATGCCTGGGTGCGTTTAGAAGAATGTAAATCCATTCCAAAAAATAAAAACTGGGTGGAGATATTTTTCTGTGGAGTTGGCAGTGCCGGTTTCTGCTATCTGTTCGGAGGAACTGCCTTAGATTCTCGTGTTACAGATTTTCCTGATCGCTTCCGACATGCATCTGGAATCCAAATTTATCACTAATATTTTAGGAAGCGGCATTGTCACTTTTTTAAGCCTGATCGTGCTCTCCGCAGGGATACCGATCCTGCAGGATAAGGTTGTCATTGGAGATATTATGCCGCTCGTACCGGGAATCGCACTGACAACGTCCATCCGCGACTTTTTCAACGGAGACTATTTATCCGGTGCGATCCATATGATCGATGCGATCTTAACTGCTTTTAGTATTGCCGTTGGCGTGGGCGCTGTTATCACGCTTTACCAGCTTGTCACAGGAGGTGCATTACTTCGATGATCATTCAGTTTCTTGTCAGCTTAGCTGCGACACTCTCTTTTGCTGTATTATTTTCTGCTGAAAAAAAACAGTTGTTTTTCTGCGGTCTGACAGGTGCCCTCGGCTGGATTGTCTACCTGATCTGCTTACAGTATCACACAGACAATGCCATCGCAAACCTGATCGCCACCTTTGCACTGACACTGGTTGCACGGATTCTTTCGGCAGTGCGCCGAACTCCGGTCACGGTGTTCCTGCTCACCGGGATCTTCCCACTTGTTCCGGGTGCCGGAATCTACTATACCTCCTATTACTTTATCATGGGAGATATGAGCCGGTTCTCACAGTACGGAATCAGTACTGTGAAAGTTGCCGGTTCGATCGTGCTTGGCATTATCTTTGGTTTTGCGCTTCCACAGAGCCTCTTTAACGGGCTTTCAAAGCTTGCGCATAAAGATTAACGTTTTGTATTTTTTATTGCTGTCCGGCGATCTTTGCCGCCAGATCCTCCAGATATTCCCAGCGCTCCATTTTCTCTTCGAGCAGTTGTTCTGTCTGTTCTTTTTCTTTTGTGATCTCATTCAATTTCACAAAATCACTGCTGAATTTTAAAGTCTGCGCATCCAGCTCTTCTATTTTCTGTTCCAGTGCAGCGATATCATCTTCGATCGTCTCATATTCTTTCTGTTCTTTATAACTGAATTTCAGTTTACGCTCCCTCTTCCAGGTATCCATGGAAGAAGTCTGATTTTCTTTCTCCACAGAAGTTGTCGTATCGTTTTTCGCATCCAGAATATGTCCCGCAGGCACTTTTCCTTCCTCTGCCAATCGGTTTACATAATCTGTGTACCCACCTTCATACTGACAGATCTTTCCATCTTCCTCGAAGGCAAAAATACGGTTTACGACACGGTCTAAAAAGTAGCGGTCATGGGAGACGGTGATCACGATTCCATCATAATTGTCAAGGTAATCTTCCAGTATCGTGAGTGTCCGGATATCGAGATCGTTTGTCGGCTCATCTAAAATCAGGACATTCGGTGCCTCCATAAGCACGCGCAACAGGTTCAATCTGCGCTTCTCTCCACCGGAAAGTTTTCCGATCGGACTGTACTGTTGCGAGGATGGGAATAAAAAGCGCTCTAACATATTGGACGCTGACACCAGACCATCTTTCGTCCTGACAAACTCCGCTGTATTTTTAATATAATCGATCACTTTCTCATTTGGATCCATGTAGGCAATTCTAGCATCTTTTGTGTTCTCAATCTCCTGCGTATAATATCCGATTTTGATTGTCTGCCCGATGGTTACAGTTCCTTCATCCGGCTGGATTCTCTGATCAATGATCTTCATCAGGGTTGTCTTACCGCTTCCATTTGCCCCGACAAACCCGATCCGGTCATTTTTCAGAAAAATATAAGTAAAATCACGGATCAGTACTCTCGAATCATAGCTTTTGGAAATATGCGAAAGTTCTACCGTTGTCTTTCCCATGCGGGAACTGATCGAGCTGATCTCCACACTTCCATCTGTCTGCGGTGCATCCTGATCCTTAAGTTTCTCATAGCGCTGGATTCTGCCCTTTTGCTTGGTAGTACGTGCCTTTGCGCCGCGGCGGATCCACTCTAATTCTTTCCGCAGGATATTCTGGCGTTTCCGCTCACTCGCCTGCTGCATCTCCTCGCGCTCTGCCTTAAGTTCCAGATACCCGGAGTAATTCGCATCATAGCTGTAGATGGAACCTTTATCCACCTCCACGATCCGGTTGCAGACACTGTCTAAAAAGTAGCGGTCATGGGTTACCATAATAAGTGCCCCGCGCCACTTTTTCAGGAAATCTTCCAGCCAGTCTGCCATAGCGGAATCCAGATGGTTGGTCGGCTCATCTAAGATCAGCACATCGCACGGCACTAAAAGTGCTGCCACAAGCGCAAGACGTTTGCGCTGTCCCCCAGAGAGTTCCCCTGCCTTCTGTTCAAAATTCGTAATGCCAAGCTTTGTCATCATTGCCTTTGCATCACTCTCTAAATTCCAATGTTCCACATGTTCTGCATGATTTCCTGCATTTTGATTTTGCTCTGATGTTCCTCCGACAAAATTCTGACTACTTTGCGCCAACACCGTATCAATCACTGACAATTCCGGATCAAATACCGGATTTTGCGGCAGATAACGCACCACGATATGGTTTGCACGGATCACCTGTCCTTCATCCGGTTCTTCAATGCCCGCTGCAATTTTTAACAGAGTTGATTTTCCGGTTCCGTTAATACCGATCACACCCACTTTTTCTCTTTCCTGCAAATAGAAAGACGCTTTCTCAAAAAGCTTCCTCTCTGTATATGTCTTCGTGATATCTGTTACACTGATAATATTCATAAAACTTATCTTTTACCTTCCATAATCTTCCGGCGCCGAATTGAAGTTGCGGATATACCGCAGACATTCCATTTCCGGCAATGGTTTTCCATAATAATACCCCTGGATATATTCCACGCCAAGGCGCTCCATCTCCTCACTCTGCTCTAACTTTTCCACTCCCTCGACAACCATTGGGATACCAAGCTGCTGCATCGTCCTGATCTCATTTTCAATAACAATTCTGGCTGTCTCATTATTAAAATATGCCAATGTCATGTCTCTGTCCATCTTCACTTCCTGGAACGGAAACCGCATAAGATAAGAGCAGTTTGCACTTCCGGTTCCATAATCATCCATCGCAAAAGAGATCCCCGCATCTCCCAATTCTTTCATATGATGTTCCATAAGCGCCGGTGCATTGATCGCAGTGCTCTCCGTCAGTTCCAGCACGATCATGGAGGTTGGGATATGGTACTTCTGCAGGATCGGCAGAATTGCCTCTTTCAGATTCTGCTGCATACACTGCGCCACCGAAATATTGATCTGGATCGAGCGGATTCCAAGAGACATATTCGATAATACATGTTTGGATAAAAACTTACAGCACTCTTCTAACACGATCTCGCCGATACGTATGATGTCACCGTTTTTTTCTGCGATCGGGATAAATTCAGCCGGTGGAATATATCCAAGTTCCCCGTCAAACAGACGTGCCAATGCTTCGAGGGAAACAATTCTTTTTTCCTTAAGCGAATAGATCGGCTGGTAGTACACCTGAATCGAACGCTCACGGAGTGCGCACTCTAAGATCATTTCAATCTGATTCTGTCTGTAATATCCCTCGATCATCTGCTCGTCCGTCTCAATCACAGGCTCTTTCCCCACATTGCCGGAAGCAACGGACAACAGGTAACTTCTGATTCCGAAAAATTCCGGGATTGTCGTAAAGTCCTTCGGATAATGCATGATCATAACGGTGTGATCCAGCAGAATATGGTTTTCTTCTATCTTCCATTCCTCAGAAAAACGCCCCTCAACAGACTTTACCATCTCCTGATACCGGTCTTTGTCTGTCATGACCACAAAGGTATCCGCATCACTGCGGAATACGTGAAACTTACCACCCAGATGGAAAAAATACTGTCCCAGCTCCGCCATGAGCATATTGCAGTTTTCTGCCCCAAACAGCATTCCCATCTGCTGATACTGACGGATTCTGATAATAATGATCGTTCCTTCCTGATCCCGCATCAGTTCGTCCTTCAGCTGCAGCTCCAATGCCGCCTCATTTCCGATTCCTGTCACGGTATCTAAATAATCGTTTGGATTCTGCATCGACAGATAGATCATTATGACGATCACCGAATTTCCAAGGCTGGTCAGCAGGATCTCCCGGTGGTAATACTGCACCCAAATTGCAATCAATGCCGCTGCGGTATAAAAATAGATGATGTATTTCTCCCGCACATTAATGATCTTCCGCCTTGCGATCGACATAACAAGATTCAATGCAAAAAACAGCATGATATAAAAATATCCGAAATTTGCTCCTCTGCCCTGATGATACACTCCATCCTGAAAATAGTAGTAAAACCCGATGAACGGTGTTAAGAGCAGAAAAATAAAAAAGAATGCCGCAGGGATCATTGCAGCTGAAACTGCCCACTTTTTCTGTCTCTGATCCAGTTCACTGATCACAACCATATACTTATAGATCATCAAAGAGCTTAAGCCTTCAAACGAAAAAAAGACAAACGCAAGTATCTCGTTCACGATCTGCGGAACGACTCCAGCGTTTGCCAGTCCTATCGATGATAAAATATTAAACGCACTCTCTCCGATACATACGATCAAAAGTGCACGGAATACCCTTGTCTTTTCAGTCGGAAACTGCCACACTACCATAAAATGTACGAATATTAATAACATAAATAATAGTGAAGCCGCTTCAAAACTGTAATTATACTGCATCCGTATCTTCCTCCTGCGCTGCACGTGCCTCGATGATCGCCTCATTCAGCTGCAGCATCTTGGCATCCAGCATAGAGACGATCTCCGAACATTCCCTTAAGTCTCTGCTGATATATTGTGGTGCATTTCCCTCGAACTTATAATAAATCTTGTGTTCTAAACTTGCCCAGAAATCCATTGCCATCGTCCGTATCTGGATCTCAACCTTGGTATCAACCACCCGGTCAGACAAAAAAATCGGTACGGTCACTAACATATGATAGCTCTTATAACCGCTCTCCTTCGGATGCTTGATATAATCCTTCACGGATACCACCGTCAGATCATTCTGCTTACCGATCATCTCCGCAAGCTTGTAAATATCGGACGTAAACGAACAAACAATGCGGATTCCTGCGATATCGTTGATATAGTCCACCATATTGTCAATGGAACTCTCGTATCCATATCGTTTCAGCTTCTTGACAATACTCTCCGGTGATTTGATTCTGGACTTAATATATTCAATCGGGTTGTACTGGTGTACCTGCTGAAATTCATCATTTAAGATCTCAACTTTGGTACTGACCTCCTTCAACGCTGACCGGTATAAAAAAATAATTGTATTCCAACTATCTACCCCTTCACTTAAGGTAAATGGTCTATCCATAATATTCCTCCAACAATATATTCCCCGTGCATGAAAAAAACTTTTATCCATCAACACTCATGCTCCCTTAAGTATACCATACTTTTCTATGATATGGGGAGTTATTTCAAAACTTTACTGTTTTTTCTATTCCTTTTTCTATTCCTGAAGGTATCCTTTCTCACGCAGCTTCTCACCGATGCCCTGCAGCATCGGTTCCGTGTCTGCCTCCACTGTGTGCCAGTGTTTTCCACCGGTCAGCACATTTAACGGCTGGCTTTTGCTCTTTCTGATGCGCTCCATAAATTCATCCACATCCATGCGGTTGCAGAGCATCAGATCCACCGTGATCTGACCATAGATGTCATGCTCCACCACAGCGTCTAACACCTTTCCGCCGTAATCTACGATCGTGTATAATTCATCCTGCATCTGCTCTGTCGTGTGCTGCACACAAAAGCTTCTCTTTGGCTTCTGCGGACCTTTTCCCGGATTGTAAAGGAAATAACCTTTGTTTGTGCTTAAAATATTCTTATTGGTAGCACGCAAAAGAGCAATATCCTGCACGATCACCTGACGGCTCACGCCGAATTTTTTTGCAAGGTCTGAACCACTGACCGGTTCTTTTTGGTTTGACATTATTTCAATGATTTTTTCCCGTCTGATATCCCCTTCTATCACGGCAACGCTCCTCCTACATCTCCTATACACATATCTATTCCGTTAATCTTCTTCGAATGCATGCATTTCTTCCATCCAGCTTCTTCCGTTAATCTTCCTCGATCACATGCATCTCCAGAAAATCAAAATCGATCGACTCAATGAAACTGTCCCGGGTAAATCTTGTCTTTGCATGGCGTTTGAATTCAGCAACATTGGCATCAAGCCAGATTGGTTTTCCAAGATCAAATGCATAGCACACTTCATCGATTGCCCTGAAAATTTTATGGGTACGTGTATCATCCGATTCGTCTGTGATGGTTGTATCCCGAAGCAGATGATTGTCTTTCATCATTTTAAACCAGATTCTCATTCTTCCACTTTCCTAATATTACTCATTCTATCCTGCGACATACTTCTTATCCGCCGCTGCCGGTTTGTCTCATACATCAAAAGCGATGCTGAAATGGCAGCATTTAAAGATTCCACCTGTCCACACATTGGAATTTTAATATAAGTATCCGCAAGATCAGCGATTTCATCCGACAGACCGTTTCCCTCATTTCCGATCATAAAGGCAGTGGCTCCTGTATAGTCCGGCTCATCGTACTGCATCTTTCCTTTCAGATGGGCAGCATACGTTTTTACCCCTGCATTTTTCAGTTCACAGATGGTCTCTGCCAGATCTCTGGTCACAAAAAATGGCATGCGGTAAATACTTCCCATCGTTGAACGGATTGTTTTCGGATTGAAAAGATCGACGGTTGTATGATTCATGACCACACCGCTGATTCCTGCGCCCTCTCCGGTGCGCAGCATCGTCCCAAGATTTCCCGGGTCCTGGATGCTCTCTAAAATCAGAAGATGCGTGTCTGCCCCTTTTAACAGTTCTTCCAGACGATACTGTGGCTTTCTGACCAGACAGAGAATCCCCTGCGGTGTCTGCGTATCTGATACCGCTTTGAATACAGAATCTGATACGATCTCATAGGTATAGCCTGCAAGCATTTTATCATTCTCTGCAAAAAAACTCTCCGACACATACACCTGTTTTAACCACTCTTCAGGAACTTCCTGAAACATTTTCCGTCCCTCTACGACAAAGAGTTCCTGTTCGTTTCTCGCTTTTGCCTTTTTCATCAGAAGCATCAGATTCTTCATCTGCTGATTGCTTGTACTTGTGATCATACTTTTCTCCAAACAAATCTTTTTCTTATATGTCATAAAAACTCCACGAACCAAAATCCGTGGAGTTTTAAATTCTTTCCTGTATTTCGTAATGATTCCAAATTAGATGGATAAGTTCTTAGCGATCTGATATTCGTACTCTCGAATCTCTTTCTTCATTGCAAGAGCCTCATCAATATCAAAATCAACAAAAGCGCCATGACGATATCCAACGACACGGTTTGTCTTTCCCTCACACAGAAGGTCTACTGCAAGTGCTCCCATGGTTGAAGCATATACACGGTCTTTTGCTGTCGGAGAACCACCACGCTGCATATGTCCTAAGATGGTAGCACGTGTCTCAATACCGGTAGCTGCCTCAATACGTTTTGCCATGCTTGCAGAATGTCCGATACCCTCGGCATTTACGATGATATGATGTTTTTTGCCATGTTTACGTTTTTCGATGATGTTATTTACTAACTTCTGCTCGTCGTAATCATATTTTTCCGGTAACAGGATATCCTCTGCTCCGTTTGCGATACCACACCATAAAGCGATGTATCCGGCGCCACGTCCCATAACCTCGATGATAGAACATCTCTCATGGGAAGTAGAGGTATCACGTACTTTATCAATTGCTTCCATTGCTGTGTTGACAGCGGTATCAAATCCGATGGTGTACTCAGTACATGCGATATCTAAGTCGATGGTTCCCGGAAGACCGATCGTATTGATTCCAAGTGCTGCCAACTTCTGGGCACCCTTGAAAGATCCGTCACCACCGATTACGATGATTCCGTCGATACCATGTTTCTTACAGATCTCAGCACCTTTCTGCTGACCTTCCGGTGTTGTAAACTCCATACAACGTGCTGTCTGTAAAATCGTACCACCACGCTCTATAATATCAGATACGTCCTTTGCTTCCATATCTACGATTTCTTCCTGAAGAAGTCCTGCGTATCCTCTCTTAATTCCTTTTACCTTTAATCCTTTTACAATTGCCTCTCTTACAACTGCACGAATTGCTGCGTTCATTCCAGGTGCATCTCCGCCACTGGTAAGTACACCGATTGTCTTGATCTCTTTTGCCATTTTATAAGTTCCCTCCTAAAAATAAATATACCCATTGAATATCTGTTTACCCATTTACAGATATTTATTTATCTAATCTACACTATTTTAATATCTTTACGCTCTCTTTTCAATGCTCTTTTCTACAACTTTTACATTATTTTCACCCAGAAAGTTCGTCAAATTGTTCACAATCTCCTGATTTATGCAGATATTGTAGTTATTTGGCAGTCGTTTCATTGCTTTTATGGATGAAATGTAAATGACAACCGAATCTCTTCCATCCGAATCATGAAGCTTTCCATAAAGTTCCTGCTCCTTCGCCTCAAACTCTTCCTTCGTGGAAAACTGAAGCCAGAGTTCCCTTTTTACACTGTCAAAAGAAGTGATCTGCTCACAGATGATCTTTCCATTTTTATCTTCCTCTACATTGGCACGTCCGGTAATAAATACCTTTTCATCCTCATTTAATAAGGAGCTGTACTTTTCGTAGCTGTTCGGGAACACAATCACCTCCACAGTTCCGACAAGATCTTCTAATGTGAGAAATGCCATGACTTTATTGTTTTTCGTGTACTTGATCGTCTTTTCTGTGATCATTCCGCCGACTGTGACTTTCTGGTTATCCTTTACCTTCACCTCATTTGTCTCTTCATCCAGGACAAAATCCGTTGTGACCGCCGAAATATTCTTGCGCCAGCGTTCCTCATATTCCTCCAGCGGATGTCCCGTCAGATAAATGCCGAGCACCTCTTTTTCAAAACCAAGCTTGATTTCCTTACTGTATTCCTCAAGCTGCGGAAGACGGATCTCATAGTCCTGTTTTTCTTCCTCCGGCACAAGATCAAAGAGTGTCATCTGACCGGACATACTCTTTTTCTTCTCCGAGGCAAGGTTGTCCATGATTGTGGAAAAAACAGTGATCATCTGCTGTCTGTTTCCGTCAAGGCCGTCTAACGCCCCCGCTTTGATCAGGTTTTCCACCGCACGTTTGTTGACTTCCCGGCAGGAAACACGCTCCAGAAAGCTTTGCAGAGTCTTATATGTTCCATTCTCTGTGCGCTCCTGTAAGATCAGATCCACGACCGGTCTTCCGATACTCTTGATCGCATACAGTCCATAGCGGATGTTATCTCCAACTGAGGTAAAGACGCCTTCCCCCTCGTTTACGTCCGGTGGAAGCACTTTGATTCCCATCTGGCGGCAGGTAAAAATATACTCGGAAACTTTTCTGGTATTATCGATCACAGATGTCATCAGCGCTGCCATAAATTCTACCGGATAGTAATATTTAAAATACGCTGTCTGGTAGGAAACCACTGCATAAGCCGCTGCATGTGATTTATTAAATGCATATTTTGCAAAATCCACCATGGAATCGTAGATCTTATTCGCTGCCTGCTCGCTGATACCGTTTGCAATACAGCCTTTGATTCCCTGTTCCTCGTTGCCGTAAACAAAGTTCTGACGCTCTGCATCAATGACATACTGTTTCTTTTTACTCATGGCACGACGGATATTGTCCGCCTGTCCCATCGTGTATCCGGCAAGTTCCTGCACGATCTGCATCACCTGCTCCTGATAAACGATACAGCCATAGGTCGGCTCTAAGATCGGTTCTAATTCTTTGCATTCGTAAGTAATACTGTCGCGCTCATTTTTTCCTTTGATATACTTTGGAATAAAGTCCATTGGTCCAGGACGGTAAAGGGAAATTCCGGCGATGACATCCTCTAAGCTCTGCGGTTTTAACTCCTTCATGAAGTTTTTCATTCCGGCACTTTCAAGCTGGAACACACCCTCGGTTCTTCCGGTTCCGATGTAGTCTAATACTTTTTTATCATTGTAGTCGATAAGAACTGCATCCGGATCGGTATGATCATTATAATCAATGTGATTGACATCGATTTTGATTCCATGGTTCTTATATACGAGATCTGCGGCATCCTTGATGACCGTCAACGTTCTAAGGCCAAGGAAGTCCATTTTCAAAAGTCCAAGTTCCTCGATGGTCGTCATGATAAACTGTGTCGTGATTGTTCCGTCGGACGCCCTCGATAGTGGAACATACTCATCCATCGCTTTCTGTGAGATCACAACGCCCGCTGCATGCATAGAAGTATGCCGTGGCAGTCCCTCTAAACGTTTTGACATATCGATCAGTGTACGTACATTCTCGTCCGATTCGTACATGCCACGGAGCTCCGGATTCATCTGCAGTGCTTTTTCAATCGTAATATTCAGTTCATTTGGGATCATCTTTGCAATAGTATCACAAAAACTATATGGCAGATCCATCACTCGTCCCACATCACGGATGACACCTTTTGCCGCCAGCGTACCGAATGTCACGATCTGCGAAACACAATCCTTGCCATATTTTTTCACGACATAATCGATCACTTCGCTTCGTCTCTCATAACAGAAATCGATATCGATATCGGGCATGGTAACTCGCTCTGGATTTAAGAAACGCTCAAACAGCAGATTATACTTGATCGGATCAATGTTCGTGATACCTGTGGTATAAGAAACAAGGCTTCCTGCGGCGCTTCCACGCCCTGGGCCTACCGGAATCCCATGGGTTCTCGCATAATTGATAAAATCCCATACGATCAGAAAATAATCAACATATCCCATTTTCTGGATGACATTAAGCTCATAATCAAGCTTCGGAAGCAGTTCCTCATGGCGGTCCGGGTAACGCTTTACCAGTCCCTCATGACACAGCTTATTCAGATAAGTCCATGAGTCGTAACCTTCCGGCACCTCGAAATGTGGCAGTTTTGTCACACCGAACTCAATCTCCACATGACAGCGGTCTGCGATCTTTTGTGTGTTGTCGATTGCCTGACTTGCAAAGGAAAAAAGCTTCCGCATCTCTTCCTCTGACTTCACATAATACTGGCCGCCCTCGTAACGCATACGGTTCTCATCGGACAATTTCTTTCCGGTCTGGATACAGAGCAGGATATCGTGTGCCTCCGCATCTTCCGCGTAGGTGTAATGTACGTCGTTTGTCGCAACCAGTTCAATGCCTGTCTCCTGGCTCATCCGCACAAGCTGTGGATTGACCATCTGCTGCTCCGGGATTCCATGATCCTGTAATTCCAAGAAAAAGTTTCCTTTTCCAAAGCAGTTTTCATACTTTTCGGCAACTTTTTTTGCCTCATCATAAAGT